>Ga0078972_1000175_pt1 | contig 265379 bp, 211 predicted proteins | sample YelNatPaOPGAMG01_FD_67568 | JGI IMG/M metagenome (GOLD analysis project Ga0078972, IMG submission 67568) | Hot spring thermophilic microbial communities from Obsidian Pool, Yellowstone National Park, USA - OP-RAMG-01 (SPADES assembly) (version 2) | ecosystem: Environmental > Aquatic > Thermal... | reverse complement strand
GCTTTATAAAAGAATTTGAAGATAGGCTCCAGACAACAATCCAGCATCGTGGTCTGAAAAGGTCGGTTTCGTACAGAACACTAATACGACTTGAGTGCTACAAGCTTGTGAAGCATCTCCTCGGTGAGAAAGAATACGAGCCATTTCAAATATGGTGGTGAAAGGAGGTATATGGCATGTATTATATAACGGTTTATGACGTTGAAGAAAAGAGGGTGGGCAAAATGCTTAAATTATTCCGAGGTTATTTAAATTGGGTACAGAACTCAGTCTTCGAAGGAGAGTTAACAGAGGGGCAGATGGAGGAATTATTAATGAGGGCAAAGAGGGTGATGAAACCTGACAAAGATTCAATTATAGTTTATTCTATGGATGGCAAATATCTTGACAGGAAGATAATTGGGGTGGAAAAAAATCCTATTGACAACCTCATATAACGACTCGTTAATCCTTTGGATGGGGTAGTTATGCCTAATGATTGAAAAATGAATGATGAATCGTCGATGGGCAGGGATTTATACATTATGTTTGATTGACGACTCTGGGTTGCACGAAAACCTAATAAGCAGTATATTTTAAACGATTTTTGACCCGTTTTAATCGTACCACAGTGGAATTGAAACTTTGTTTCGCTGTAATTCTTGAAGCACATTCCCAACGTTTTAATCGTACCACAGTGGAATTGAAACCTTAGCTTCGATAGAGCATCTACTCCGAAGCTTTTACGTTTTAATCGTACCACAGTGGAATTGAAACGAATATACTCTCAAGATTTATAGACGATACGGAAAGTTTTAATCGTACCACAGTGGAATTGAAACTTTACAACCTCACTTTTTGAATGCGACAAGGACAAGTTTTAATCGTACCACAGTGGAATTGAAACCACCAGTAAAATTATATTTATATGATAGTGATTGAGTTTTAATCGTACCACAGTGGAATTGAAACTTTTGGTTTTACTCCGAGCCTGTGTCCCAGCTCTGGTTTTAATCGTACCACAGTGGAATTGAAACACAAGGTCCGCGAGGCACTGGATAACGACCCTGAAGTTTTAATCGTACCACAGTGGAATTGAAACTAAAGAACTTGAGCCATTCACTACTGACATAAAAGGTTTTAATCGTACCACAGTGGAATTGAAACCGACATCATTCAGGAAATGAATGTGGTTGCGGTTTGTTTTAATCGTACCACAGTGGAATTGAAACCCCGATTTCATTAAAACACTAAAACAAAGGAGACAGTTTTAATCGTACCACAGTGGAATTGAAACACTCCACTCTTCCTTAGTTCCTTGTTTTGGTTTTAAGTTTTAATCGTACCACAGTGGAATTGAAACTTTATCCTGATTAAATTGTCCTCAATCTCGTACTGTTTTAATCGTACCACAGTGGAATTGAAACTTCATTTTTATAATAAACATATAAATAAACATGAGAGGTTTTAATCGTACCACAGTGGAATTGAAACACGAGCTCTATTTTAGCTAAAACAAAAGGAGAATCAGTTTTAATCGTACCACAGTGGAATTGAAACTAAAGAGAATTTAAAAACAGTTTACTTATATAATATAGTTTTAATCGTACCACAGTGGAATTGAAACTTCACTACTGACATAAAAGAAACCTTTAGCATTGACGTTTTAATCGTACCACAGTGGAATTGAAACGTATTTTACGGATAACAAAAGTTGAGTAATAGATAACGTTTTAATCGTACCACAGTGGAATTGAAACTGGCGAACGTTTAAAATTGGCATAAACGCTGGTAAGGGTTTTAATCGTACCACAGTGGAATTGAAACGTAGAAACGCAATCGCCAACACAACCTTCGGCGCTGTTTTAATCGTACCACAGTGGAATTGAAACCGTGGAGCTTTTTTGTTTGCGGTTTCACATTTTAATGGTTTTAATCGTACCACAGTGGAATTGAAACATTGCTATGTTGGCTGTAGCGCTTGTGACACCGTTCGTTTTAATCGTACCACAGTGGAATTGAAACTCAAAACTTAATTCAAGATCGCTTGTTGTTGAATCAGTTTTAATCGTACCACAGTGGAATTGAAACTTGCACCTCGTAACAAAGATAGCATTGCCTTGTTACGTTTTAATCGTACCACAGTGGAATTGAAACTATTGCGACGTAGGGTATTATTCTGAGTATGCGTTAAGGTTTTAATCGTACCACAGTGGAATTGAAACTATACTGCCGTAACTTTTCCAATTGATGTTGCCCCTGTTTTAATCGTACCACAGTGGAATTGAAACATCGAAGTTCCACCTGTTCGTCACGAGTACGGAGATTAGTTTTAATCGTACCACAGTGGAATTGAAACATCCCTTTGCTGAGATTCCAATCGAAGAGCTATAATTGTTTTAATCGTACCACAGTGGAATTGAAACTGTATAGGCGGCCGTGCCGCCCGGTCCGTGGGTCGGCGTTTTAATCGTACCACAGTGGAATTGAAACATTTTTATTTTAGCGGGGATAATTCTTTTATTCTGGAGTTTTAATCGTACCACAGTGGAATTGAAACATGTTAATAGTATTTCAATTTTTGCTACTCTTTTATCGTTTTAATCGTACCACAGTGGAATTGAAACTTTTTAGTTTTTAGATTTATTAAACTGTGAAACCGGTTTTAATCGTACCACAGTGGAATTGAAACTCATTTCGCCATTTATCGAAACGATTTTTAGCATAATGTTTTAATCGTACCACAGTGGAATTGAAACGATGATAAATTAAAATTAACTTTTGTAATCCAGTTCTTGTTTTAATCGTACCACAGTGGAATTGAAACAAATAGTATCGTACTTAGTTTTCTTTTGCCAGTAATGTTTTAATCGTACCACAGTGGAATTGAAACCTTCTTGAAAACGCCTAAAAGTTGTAGCATCCAAAGTTTTAATCGTACCACAGTGGAATTGAAACCGTGGAGTCAAATCATAAACTGCAATTAATTTTTCCGTTTTAATCGTACCACAGTGGAATTGAAACTCTTCATTTTTCGATTATGTCGAAAAATTTGCGTATAAGTTTTAATCGTACCACAGTGGAATTGAAACCGATCTTTGCGAGCGTCTCAGCAAGATAAGTTTTCCCGTTTTAATCGTACCACAGTGGAATTGAAACCACGTGCACGGACACTGCGGAGCTTTCGGCACAGTAGTTTTAATCGTACCACAGTGGAATTGAAACTTGATTTGTAAGCTGTTATCTCTTCTTGGTTAATCTAGTTTTAATCGTACCACAGTGGAATTGAAACGGTATCCTGGCAGCTAATACTTATTTTTGGACTCCGTTTTAATCGTACCACAGTGGAATTGAAACGGAACGGTTCTAACATCGTGAAAAACCAGCAAGGGCGTTTTAATCGTACCACAGTGGAATTGAAACTATTAAAGGAGATGAAAAAATGATAAAGTATTACAGTTTTAATCGTACCACAGTGGAATTGAAACTAACTGAATACCTGCCCGCACCTTGAACATTCCACTTGTTTTAATCGTACCACAGTGGAATTGAAACAAATCACGGGGTTTAATTCCCCGCGGTCGATTTCATAGTTTTAATCGTACCACAGTGGAATTGAAACTTGATAAGTTACCTGTCAATGTCATACCTGCAAAAGTAGGTTTTAATCGTACCACAGTGGAATTGAAACTGAAAACATAATTTGTTCCTAACGAATTATTTACATGTTTTAATCGTACCACAGTGGAATTGAAACAATCCGATTCCGGTTTCAGACTCTGAACGTGAATTAGTTTTAATCGTACCACAGTGGAATTGAAACGCGCTTGCTCGTATTGAGAATAGATGTCGATTGCCTTGTTTTAATCGTACCACAGTGGAATTGAAACACAGATGTCATACTTTCAGAAAAAGGCGAGATTGAAGGGTTTTAATCGTACCACAGTGGAATTGAAACATTCGTTTGAAAGCCCCCTGTGGCAGGGGCTCATAGTTTTAATCGTACCACAGTGGAATTGAAACACGGCATCACTACAACATCCTGTAACAGGACATCAAGTTTTAATCGTACCACAGTGGAATTGAAACGCTCTATCTGTTGCTTGATTGCATCGGTGTTGAGGTTCGTTTTAATCGTACCACAGTGGAATTGAAACTTGCAGCTCCACCACCGTTTACCTGTCCACCAGCCTTGTTTTAATCGTACCACAGTGGAATTGAAACTTGTTGTTATCGAGCCCTCGCTAACTTGCGTCCGAAGGTTTTAATCGTACCACAGTGGAATTGAAACTGACCATCCTTCGGCAGTACTTCGAAGCTGAAGTACGTTTTAATCGTACCACAGTGGAATTGAAACAGCGGAAATCTTGTCTCACAGTTTGATCCAACAGAGTTTTAATCGTACCACAGTGGAATTGAAACCGTTCACAATGCGTGCTCAACTTGAACAAGCATTTGGTTTTAATCGTACCACAGTGGAATTGAAACTATTCAGCTTTATGGCTGCGAGAGATGTTATACGCTCGTTTTAATCGTACCACAGTGGAATTGAAACGAGGTCTGATAGTTGCGGACCGCGTTCGCCTCGCATCGTTTTAATCGTACCACAGTGGAATTGAAACTGTGCTTCGAGTAATCGTGCTCAACATCAGCGTTTGTTTTAATCGTACCACAGTGGAATTGAAACTCGGGCAAGGTGGATGATGTATATTAGTGGTTTTTTCGTTTTAATCGTACCACAGTGGAATTGAAACATAACAAGGAGGCTTAAAATGAAACCTGACATTGAGTTTTAATCGTACCACAGTGGAATTGAAACGCTTGTAATAAGGGTTATTATTCTGAGTATGCTTTAGTTTTAATCGTACCACAGTGGAATTGAAACAAAACAAAGGAGACAAAAAATGGCAAAGTCAACTGAAGTTTTAATCGTACCACAGTGGAATTGAAACTGAGTAAAGAAACAGATTTTTCTGTTTTTAATAGAAAAAGTTTTAATCGTACCACAGTGGAATTGAAACTTTAATTTAATATCTAATGTCAGTTCATTTAATCTAGTTTTAATCGTACCACAGTGGAATTGAAACTATGTAGCTGGTGGATTAATTTTATTATATATAATGTTTTAATCGTACCACAGTGGAATTGAAACATGCGCGCTGGGGGAAAAATACCTCAAACTTAACGGTGTTTTAATCGTACCACAGTGGAATTGAAACCTGAAACCGAACCTCACTTCTTTTCAAGAACCGCGAGTTTTAATCGTACCACAGTGGAATTGAAACTCCCCTGTAAGGACTGGTACTATAACGATGTAATCGTTTTAATCGTACCACAGTGGAATTGAAACTGCCATATGCTGCAAGACATGAATTTGGCCTCGGGTTTTAATCGTACCACAGTGGAATTGAAACTAGCGAAGTGAAGACGTCAATGTCTTCACCTTCTCGGTTTTAATCGTACCACAGTGGAATTGAAACTGGGTCTCTTCAGAAGTTTGTGAAGTTGACTCAGGTTTTAATCGTACCACAGTGGAATTGAAACAGGACAGTTATAGCATCTAATAACTGTCTGAGTTCCGTTTTAATCGTACCACAGTGGAATTGAAACACTGCGACGCTTGCCTGTGTTGCACTTCAGCTATCTCGTTTTAATCGTACCACAGTGGAATTGAAACTCAAAATCCCCGAAGAAGATCACAGTGCGATTTTTAAGTTTTAATCGTACCACAGTGGAATTGAAACGTAATTTATATCTTGTCTAAATCCATTTCCTTGATGTTTTAATCGTACCACAGTGGAATTGAAACATTTCCCATCTCTCCTGTTCCTTATATAACCATCCAGTTTTAATCGTACCACAGTGGAATTGAAACCATTCATTTTCTCGATAATTTTGCGGACTTGTTTTGCGTTTTAATCGTACCACAGTGGAATTGAAACTACCTGCAGGTCCAAAGAGAAACGCGCCTGCTACGGGGTTTTAATCGTACCACAGTGGAATTGAAACGCCGCCTTGCCGCTGAAGCACTTGCAGATCCTCGCGTGTGTTTTAATCGTACCACAGTGGAATTGAAACGCGTTTCTTGTACAATATAACGATAAGTTCAACAGGAGTTTTAATCGTACCACAGTGGAATTGAAACTCTCAAGAAGTCCTCTTTCTCTTTGAACCCGGAGATAGTTTTAATCGTACCACAGTGGAATTGAAACTCAACTGTTAGTAGTTCAGTTCAAATCAATGCTGGACAGTTTTAATCGTACCACAGTGGAATTGAAACGTTACATTGGATTCAAATTCTCAAATAAGTTATCTCGGTTTTAATCGTACCACAGTGGAATTGAAACTTCATCACTGTGGACTATTTCCCAAACATCATAAGTCCGTTTTAATCGTACCACAGTGGAATTGAAACGAACGTTATCTCTCCAATAAAGTTATTATCATTATCAGTTTTAATCGTACCACAGTGGAATTGAAACAGTTTTTGAAAAAGTGTTATTACGAGAATATATCATGTTTTAATCGTACCACAGTGGAATTGAAACTTCAATTCACAAAATGAAGCCATAAGAACTGTTTTAGGTTTTAATCGTACCACAGTGGAATTGAAACCTCTGGGGAATTCGAAATCTCAATGTTATTCATTTTGTTTTAATCGTACCACAGTGGAATTGAAACTTCATTTTTATAATAAACATATAAATAAACATGGGAGGTTTTAATCGTACCACAGTGGAATTGAAACAGCGGCAAAAACTATTCACGAGAGCAGGAAGTGGCGGTTTTAATCGTACCACAGTGGAATTGAAACTATGCAAAGAGCGGAGCGTTTTTGCGATTAGTCCGTTGTTTTAATCGTACCACAGTGGAATTGAAACATCTTTGTAATCGTTTCGATTACATCGTTATAGTACCGTTTTAATCGTACCACAGTGGAATTGAAACAAGATTATACTGGGTATGTGAAATACGATGGCTTGGGTTTTAATCGTACCACAGTGGAATTGAAACTTGTGATAGAGTCTATGTATTTCTTTGCTTTAGGAGTTTTAATCGTACCACAGTGGAATTGAAACCTCTATAAATCTCGTCGGCAATCTCTGATAGCATTAGTTTTAATCGTACCACAGTGGAATTGAAACTGACTTACCTTTTCCTTTTTTCAATTTTTTTTCTTCGTTTTAATCGTACCACAGTGGAATTGAAACAAGTGCATAAAGGGATTTTAGAAAATCCCTTTGGGGTTTTAATCGTACCACAGTGGAATTGAAACTTCCAGCTCTAAACCAATAGTTTGCCGCCCAGCTTCCGTTTTAATCGTACCACAGTGGAATTGAAACGGGGCGCTCATCAGTCTTCGAGATGCTGGACGCTGGTTTTAATCGTACCACAGTGGAATTGAAACCGGCTTACAAGGCGCACAGGGAAGCAGTGGCAAAGGTTTTAATCGTACCACAGTGGAATTGAAACCGTTGTACTGTCAATTTTTACCAAACTTTCTCCCTCGTTTTAATCGTACCACAGTGGAATTGAAACCAGCGATAATTGCATAAACCACAGTTTCCATTCCTGGTTTTAATCGTACCACAGTCGAATTGAAACCATTTTTAACTGGTTATTTGGTACGAAACTTGTGCGAAGATAGAAGGTTTTATAAGTAAACAAATAGTACTATCTACGGCAAATCCCTATAGAAATTTTTTTTCAATATGTTTGAATTTTAAGGTGACAAAAGATCTACAGATTGAGGTTATTGCAGATGGGGGTTTACGCGATATACCTTAAATGTCAATCTGACTTTTCTGCCATTTTCATGGTCGAGAGTTTTCTCACAAAGGACTAATGTTCTAACTAAGCACTGGCATCAGAAGTGAATACCCGTTGGAAATCCTGATGCATCAGAAATAAAGTCATAACTTCCATGTGTCTTTCCCTCCCCAATGGGAGTCTCTAATATTTTCCATGGTGGGTCATAAACGACGGGCTTTGCGGGGGAAGGTTTGGAATAGTGTAGCGGATTCTTATTGAAAGGATGAAGAATCTATGCATAACAACCGTGGAAGGCAAATTGATAGTTCGGGTTGTTTATAAGTAGATGGTATTTCGATTATTGTCCGTGAGTGGAAGTAAACGGGGAAAAGTAGGATCTTTGCGCGCCCAGAGGGAGTCGAACCCCCAACCCTCAGATCCGAAGTCTGATGCTCTATCCAGTTGAGCTATGGGCGCAAGTCTCCTTTAATGCTAATATACAGCGGCGTTGTCTGCTATTCCAATGATAGCAAGTATTTCATCATGATTCTTAGCCACTCTCGAATAAATTCGATAAAAGTGAGGACAAAGTCAATCACCAGGACAAGGCTTCATGTAATTTGTAAGAGAGTAGCCAGAATCACTGACAAATTAAATAGATACAATAAAATGAAATTTGCAATTGACAAATCATTTTGTTATACTTTCCGAGGATGAAAGATTTCGAATTCAAGAAATTATACTATTCTATATCCGAAGTTAGCAGAATTACAGGTCTTGAACAGCACGTCCTTCGTTACTGGGAATCCCAGTTCGAATCCCTTCGACCTTCGAAGAACCGTGCCGGTAACAGAATCTATACAAATAAAGATATAAATTTGATATTCGAGATTAAGCATCTTGTTCGTGATGAGGGGTTTACAATAGAAGGCGCCAAGAAAGTACTATCAGCAAGGTCCACTACGCACGAATCTAAAGATGATGGATTGAAGCAACAAACACCAAGTGATAATAACCAGCCAAATCTAGAGGAAATCAAAAGTATATTAATTGAAACCAGGAATTTCCTCGAAGACCTTGTTGCCAGAATGTCGTCTGATGATTGAATCTTTAAGAGCAATTCGTCAACAATTCTCGTATCACTATCAAAATCTTTTCAGGTATTTGACTGATTTGGTCTAATGATTAAATTGTATTTGACACAAACGGAACGTGGCGCAGCCTGGTAGCGCACTACCTTGGGGTGGTAGGGGTCGCGGGTTCGAATCCCGCCGTTCCGACTCCGCTTTGTTTCTCACGGAATTCAGGGAGGATAAAAAGAGCTGGCTTTTGTCAGGGAATTTAAATCACAAATTTTTTGCTCAGTTAAACAAAGGGATTTACCTTGGAATGACAATTAAAACAAATCACTTTCTCCGGATCGCATATTTTCATTTATGATTTCTGAAAATCTTACGATCATACAAAAATTGTTTGACGATTATCAAACGAGCTCTTCAGCGACTGATTTTCATTTGTCTGATCCAGTGTTTTTTCCAAAGCAATACTCTAATAAATTAGATATTGAAGTTTCGGCATTCATTGCTTCGATTTTCGCCCTTGGACCTAGGTATGCCATTATGAAATCCTTGAAGAGAATATTTGGTCTTGTAGACGAATCTCCATTTGATTTCATTGTAAATTTTGATCCAGATATCGCTATAAAGAAACTCAGTGGGTACGTGCAATTTGCTTACAAGAACATTCAGTCAAATGATGTAATCCAAATCCTTTATATGCTAAAGCTGATAATTTCCAAGTATGGCAGTCTCGAATTAGCTTTCTTGAGATATTTTGAGGATTGTACTCCACAGCCAGCTTTTGTGATGCTTTCCAAATTTTTAAATGAAATGAAATCTCAGGAGATACCGATGGTTTTGGGCGGGACAATGACTGAACGTGCTGCAGCACTTCTGGCGACTCCAGATCAGGGGAGTGCTTGTAAAAGAATGAACATGTTCCTCCGCTGGATGGTAAGAAAGGATAAAATTGATTTTGGTATTTACCATTGGTTCGGGACGGAGAATCTAATCATCCCTCTTGATGTCAATGTGTCTCGTGCTGCAAGGAAACTTGGTATCATAAATAGAAAAACAGATAATTGGAGGACAGCTGTAGAAATTACAGAAGCTCTTAAGGAACTTGATCCTAAAGATCCCGTCAAATATGACATTCCCCTATTCTTATACGGAATTAAAATTCGCAAATCTGAACGTGCGTAAGAAAACATTATTGTTTTTATTGATAGTACCTACTCTTTGCCTTGCACAAGCTAAAATTGTACCTCTCTATGGTGTTAAATCCAACCCAGTTTATATAAGTGGATTTGAGGAGCAAAATAATGTATACATATCTTTAAATGAGTTGGCCGGGTCTCTTTCCCTTCAGACCATATCCATCCCTTCAACAGGGAAGGTGAGCGTCTTTTCAAGAAAAGGGAGCATTCTTTTTACGCCAAACAATAATTTTATTGTGGTATCTAACTCAGAAGGATCTTCTGCATATCAAATGCCTCTTCCAACTCTTGTAGCTAATCGTTCAATTTATGTACCTGTTAAATATTGCCACAAGTATTTTTCTCTCATTTTGAATGGAACACTTGCTTATGATGAGTCTGCTGGCAAAATGACTCTTTATACTTCTGTAAATGTTTCTCCGATTGTAAGCTATGCAGATGCAGAAGAAAAAGAAAATGGTGCGATAATTCGTGTCCGCATGCAAGCACTTCCCTCTTATGCGGAAGCGGCATTGACAAATAACATCCTGTATTTAACTATCATGCCTGCTACGGGAAATATCCGTTTGCTAAATTCGATTCCTTCGAACTCCATCTTTCGTAAAGTGATAGCTGTTCAACACCCAGGATCTTTACAGTTGAGCTTCGTTCTTCAAAAAGAGTATTTAGCGAAGCAAGTCATGATTGACTCCAGTAATCTGGAGGTTGTCGTTTCGCTCTTTTCAAAAGCCGACGTGAAAAAGGTTTATTCGGATGAAGCCAGGAAGAAACTTTCCGCTGAAAAGAAAAACTGGAAATTGGATGTCATCGTAATTGATGCTGGCCATGGAGGGAAGGATCCTGGCGCAATTGGAGTTTTTGGTACAGAAGAAAAGAACGTTACTCTGGCAATAGCAAAAGATTTGAAAAAGTATATCGAACAGAAATTAAATGGGGTAAAAGTGGTGATGACACGTGACAATGACACGTTTGTCGAGCTGGATAAACGGGGTGAAATTGCCAATGAGGCTGGAGGTAAGCTTTTTATCAGCATACACTGCAACTCCATGCCAAGAAAGCCTAATTCAGCAAATGGCCTTGAGGCCTATTTTCTAAGACCCGGCAGGACTGAAGAAGCAATCAGAATAGCTGCACAGGAAAATGCTGCAATTAAGTATGAGAATGATTACGAAAGACGTTATAAGGCATATGATGCTGATAATATAATCTTGACATCAATGGCTCACAGCGCATATGTGAAATATTCGGAACAACTTGCCGATCTAATTGCACAGGAGGTGCCAAAGGTAGCAGCTGTATCAGATAATGGTGTCAGCCAAGCTGGCTTTTACGTGCTCGTTGGAGCTTCAATGCCTTCGGTGCTCATTGAAGTCGGATACTTGTCGAACCCGTCAGAGGAAAGGTACCTCAGAAGCAATAAAGGACAGCAGGCAATTGCCAGGGGAATTGGAAACGCAATTGTAAAATTCAAAAATGAATATGAAAAAACAATCGACGAAAATTAGTAGAACAAACTTGCGGGATAAGATTGCCGAGAGGATATCTATTTTCCTCAGGAAAAACCCAAATACAACTTTCAAGAAGAGACAACTTGCCAGGTTGTTAGGGTTCAAAGGGGATCATGAGTATGCAGTGTTAAAGCAGGTCATGAGTGAAATGGAAAGAAACGGGGAAATAAAGAAAACCGGGAGGAGGAAGTACAGTTCAGCTACCGCTACAATACCGATAGTTGGAACCGAAAATCCTCAGGAAGAAGAACTAATGATGGTTGTAGGTACTGTTAGAAGATTGAGAAACGAGTTTTTTCTCGCACGAAGAGAAAGGGACTTACGCAATGCGGTTAGAATATCGAAAAAAAATCTGGCGGGCGCAAAAGAAGGAGAAAAAGTACTCGCGCGAATTGAAATTGATCGTACGGGCGAGCAGCATGCAGTAGTCATTGAGACCATAGGAAGTGCTGGGAAACCGGATGTGGAATTGAAGAGCATTGCGGCGGAGTACAAACTACAAACTGATTTTCCTCGACAGGTTATGGAAGAAGCGGAGAGAATAAGTGATGAAATTCCAGAGGAAGAAATATATGGAAGGCTTGACTTTAGAAATGAGAACGTGTTTACAATTGATCCTGAAGATGCAAAAGATTTTGATGATGCAGTCTCTATCAAGAAACTTAGAGGTGATGAGTACGAACTCGGTGTACATATCGCTGATGTGAGTTACTACGTTCGTCCCGGATCAGCCATTGATAAAGAAGCATACCGCCGCGGAACGAGTGTTTATTTGACAAGCGGGGTTATCCCGATGCTACCGCATAAGCTTTCGAACGAGATCTGCAGCTTAAATCCAAATGTCGATAGACTTACTTATTCTGTTGTCATTCGTATTTCTTCGACAGGGAAAGTCATTGATTACAAAATCGCTAAGTCAGTAATACGAAGCAAAAGAAGATTTACATATGAAGAGGTCCAAAAAATTATTGACACACACAAAGGCGAGTTCGTCGATGATATCCTTACAATGAATGCGCTTTCTAAAACCCTTGGCAAGCTAAGGCAGCGTTCAGGAAGTATAGATTTCGATTTGCCTGAAGCTAAGTTCGTTTATGATGAATTTGGACGGCCAATTGAAATAATGAAGAAAATCAGGCTTGACAGCCATCGACTCATTGAGGAGTTTATGCTTCTTGCTAACAGGTTAGTGGCATCACACATAGGAAAAGCTGGAATCAAGGCAAAACCGTTCATTTACCGTGTCCACGATGCACCCGACCCAGACCGAATCAAAGAATTGAGCATTTTTGTTTCTCATTTGGGTTACAAACTGGACTATGACGGGACAGTTAGCCAAAAGCAACTTCAACGGCTTCTAAGAACTGTTGAGGGTAAGCAGGAGGAATATCTTGTAAATGACGTTGTTTTGCGCTCGATGGCTAAAGCAGTTTACTCCGAAAAAAACATAGGTCATTTTGGTCTAGCCTTTAAATATTACACCCACTTTACTTCGCCAATTAGACGATATCCGGATCTGGTTGTTCATCGTCTTATATACTCTTATACTACGAAACAACAACTTGAAGACCTTTCGGAGCTTAAGAATTTAGTTGTTGAAGTGAGTAAAAGGGCAAGTGAGGCGGAAAGAATAGCTGTTGAAGCGGAACGGGAGTCTGTTAAGGTCAAACAAGTTCAATACATGATGGATCACATTGGCGATGAATACGAGGGCACAATTTCCGGTATCACGAAGTTCGGCTTTTTTGTAGAAATAAATGAGCTTTTGATAGAAGGTCTTGTCCCTTTGAGAGAATTGGATGACTACTATGTATTTCAGGAAAAAGATTTTTTGATAAGGGGAAGACGGACAGGGAAGGTGTATCAGCTTGGAGACAGGGTTAGGGTCAAAGTAGTGAGGGTGAATATGGAACGTCACGAAATTGATTTTGCGCTCGTGTGAAACCAATTATATATTGAACGGGGTTTAATCAAGCAATATATTTTTCATGAGGAGAAAAAATGTACAATTTTAGCGATATGCAAAAATTGCTTGCAGAAATGCAAAAAAACATTGAGAAGGCTATGAGCGAGTTAGAAGCGATCATGGTTGAAGGTGAATCTGGTGCAGGGATGGTAAGAGTCAAAGCCAATGGCAAGCGTGAAATTATTAGCATCTTTATTGATGAGAGCTTGTTAAAAACGGGTGATAAGGAGATGATCGAAGACCTAATTGCGGCAGCAGTGAACGATGCGCTTTCTAAAGCCGAAGCCGTCGCTACACAACACCTCGGGTCCAGTGCTCAGGGATTGCTCTCGATGTTCCCTGGATTTAAATTCGGCGGAGTTTCATAAATGATTTATACATCTGAGGCTCTTGAGACTCTTGTCAGCGAGTTCAGCAAGTTACCCGGAATCGGGCGCAAAACTGCAATGCGATTATCGCTTTACATTCTCAAAAGCAGCACGGAGGAAGCAGAGCGCCTTGCTAAAGCAATTGTTGATGTCAAGAGGAAAATACGTTTTTGTTCAGTTTGTTTTAATATTACAGAAAAAGATCCTTGTCCAATCTGCTCAAATCCTGACCGTGATCATTCTTCAATTTGCGTTGTCGAGGAACCAATAGATGTTATTGCTCTTGAGAAGACCAATGAATTTAAAGGTGTGTATCATGTCCTTGGAGGCTCTCTGAACCCGCTGGAAGGTATTGGACCGGATAAACTTCACATAAAAGAGCTCCTTCAGAGACTGACAGACGTTAGGGAAATAATTCTTGCTACTAATCCAGATGTTGAAGGTGAAGCGACAACTGTTTATCTCTGGAATCTTTTGAAGCCACTGGGTTTAAAGGTGACGCGCATAGCCCGCGGCATCCCCGTCGGTGGCGACCTGGAGTTTGCTGATGAAGCAACTCTGGTGCGTGCATTAGAGGGACGACTTAAACTTGAATGACGCAAACCTCTCAGTTTTGTTTATCTCTGCACTTTTTTTCCTTTCTGGCTGCGGGGTTTTCGAAACTCGCACTCCTCAATCTCCCGGGCAGTCAAGGACAGATTTTGTGCCACCCACATCGCCAGATATAGTTATCAATAATCTCAAGAGCTCAATAAATGATCAAAATGTCGACAACTACATTGCTTGTTTGTCGGATACATCTTTTGGCGGTGCAAGGTTTGAGTATGTTCCCCCTGTTGATGTCTTTGGGCAGTACAGATCAATCTTTGTGGATTGGAACCTTAACTCGGAACGTTCGTACTTCAACAACCTTAAAGTCCAATCATCGTCTTCCGAATCTGCAACCTTGTCCCTTTCTGCAGAGACAATGACGTTTCAAGGTGATTCTGCAATTTACAATGCAAACTATGTTCTTTTCTGGCCACATAAGGTTGCAGGAATTCCTCAAGAAGCACAGGGGAACCTGCAGTTCTTTCTTGGTGTGGATAGAAACAGGAACTGGTCTATTTATCGTTGGATTGACTCAAGGATTGGGAATAACTTTACATGGAGCGAGCTAAAAGCAAGGTTTAGTGGTCAATGAAACTCTTACTTGTTCCAGTCCTGGCTACAGCATTGATAAGCTGTGAAAATCCCTTTGCCCCTAAGTTAGCATCGCAGCGTCAGACAGTTGGGGGAATCTTGAGCGATCAAACTACAATTGATGGGGTGTTCCAGAATTTTCTTTATGCATATACTTTTAAGGACACAACTGTTTATTCAAAATTAATTGCGTCAAATTTTACTTTCATTTACCGAGATTACGATAAAGCAGTTGACGTTGCGTGGGGAAGGGATGATGAAATGAGATCAACCAGTTCAATGTTTCAATTGGTCGATAGGTTGATATTAAGCTGGAACAATATTTATTCCCTTACAGAAGACTCGTTGCATGCCACCGTGACCAGAGGCTTTACTTTGACAGTTGCATTTAATCCCGGAGATGTTGCTCAGGTGGATGGGAAGGCATATTTCGAGATGAATCGTGAATCGAGCAATGGACCATGGAAAATTTCACTCTGGAGGGATGAATCGAATTTCTAATTATGAAAAGATTAAAAAAAATCAAAGTTGCTTTTCAAGGTGAATTAGGAGCGTATAGCGAAAGGGCTGCAAAAAAATTCTTTAATCAAGCGAAGCTTGAATTGAAACCTTGTCTCACATTTGCTGGGGTGTTTCACGAAGTTGAAAATTCGTTCACTGATTATGGAGTTGTACCGGTTGAAAATACATTAAATGGAGGCATTCGTGAAGTTTTCAATCTTCTTGGTGAGCACAAAGTCTTTATCATTGGTGAGATCAAGCTTAAGATCTCTCATGTTCTTGTTGCAAATAAGAATGCCCATTTCAGTGGCATAAGGAGGGTCTATTCACACCCGCAAGCCTTAATGCAGTGCCGTGATTTTCTTAGACAAAACCATTTAAAGCCCGTTGAATTTTACGATACAGCAGGAGCAGCCAAGCATGTTGCCGAAATGGATGATTTAACCGCTGCAGCGATATCAAGTGAAGAAGCCGCTGAGCACTATGGGCTAAAGGTTTTGCGAAAAAGAATCGAGAACAATTCAGAAAACTATACAAGGTTTGTAGTTATTTCCACAAAATTCACTGTAGCAAAGAATGCTGACAAAACCACAGTTATCTTTACCCTGAGAAACATGCCTGGTGCCCTCTACAGGGCGTTGAGTGTTTTTGCCATTCGGGATATAGACTTGCTATCTATCGATTCAATACCCTTATCAGGAAAACTCTGGGAGTACCGATTCTATATTGACTTTAAAGGATCAATTGCTGAGCCTCGCTGTAAGCATGCGGTTGAAAATCTTGGTGAACTTTCACATAATGTGAAGGTTGTCGGAAGCTTCAAATCGGGAGAAACCATTAGTTGAGCAAGCTGTTGTTTGTCCTTCGTGAATCATTTGCAGCTTTGCAAAGAGCTAAACTGAGCTCTTTTTTCTCAACACTCATGATAGTGTTGTCTTTTACTCTGTTAGGAGTGTTTTATATGGGTGCGGTTCAGGCGGAACGCTTTCTTCAATACTTAAGGGATAAGGTCGAAATAGAGGCCTTCCTGTCCGACTCACTGTCGACTTCACAGGTATCGAATATGAAATCCGCAATCCTATCTATAAATGGTGTGAGCTCAGTTAAATATATAAGTAAGGAACAAGCCGCAGACATCTTCAAGAAAGAATTTGGCCAGGATATCGATTCGGTGCTCGATTTTAACCCGCTCCCCGCATCTTTTAAGATAAAATTGAAAGACGACGTGAAGACAGAAAAACATATCGCTACAATTGCTTCACAGGTTCAAGAGATTGCAGGGATAGAAAAAGTCAAGTACAGAAAAATTTTGGTCAGTTTAATTGACAGGAGGGTTAGAGCGCTCTATTCGGTCATGAGCGGATTTGGGCTGGTTCTTGTCTTGCTATCTGTTTTTCTTGTCTATAATTCGATGCGATTAGCTATTTCTCATAGAAAGAAAATCATAGACACGATGAAGCTTGTTGGTGCTTCGCGGATAATGGTTCGGATGCCTTTTATTATTGGAGGATTAATGCAGGGTGTCTTTGGTGGGATAATTGCATCTTTGCTAATTTATATCGCGCTGCATGCTGCCGTTATCCTGTTGAACGAGTCAGCTATCGAGCAACTTTATCCACCGACTTACTTTTATCTGGTGCTGGTAGTGGCATCGTCGTTGCTTGGAACGATATCGTCGCTGCTGGCTACCAGAAAATATATTAAAGAATCTCTTGTATAGTCTCGTGCGGTAAGCTGTTTGTTTTAATTTAGAAATTCAACATTTAATTTGGTGCAGGTATGTATAAATTCGTAATCCATGGAGGAAAGAATTTAAGAGGGAAAGTCAAGGTTAGCGGTGCAAAAAATGCTTCATTAGCACTGATGCCTGCGACTCTTTTGGCGAGCGGTGTTTATACCATTGAAAATACGCCAGCATTACGGGACGTATCTACAATGTCTGAACTGATGGAAACATTGGGCGCTAAAGTCGAGAACAAAGGAACTGTTCAGACGATAGATACACGTGGAGTACAGAACTTCGAGGCTCCATACGAACTTGTGAAGAAAATGCGTGCATCAATTTATGTGCTCGGACCCCTTTTGTCGAGATTTGGATATGCAAAGGTCTCAATGCCAGGTGGGTGCGCCTGGGGGCCGCGCCCTGTCAATCTACATCTCGAAGGGGTGGAACGATTAGGGGCTGAAGTTACGCTTGAGAAGGGTTACATAATTGCGAAAGCAAAAAGGCTTCAGGGTGCTAGAATAACTTTCGACATCTCGAGCGTTGGTGCAACTGGTAATGTAATGATGGCAGCCGTCCTGGCGAAGGGAACGACGGTAATCGAAAACGCTGCACTGGAGCCAGAAATCGTGGCTCTTGGAGAGTTTCTCGTGAAGATGGGTGCACATATCGATGGGCTGGGAACTCATACGATTATCATTGAGGGTGTTGATCAGCTTCATCCTGCGAATTTTGTAAACATTCCAGATCGAATCGAGGCTGGTACTTTTCTAATTGCTTCTGCTATTACTGAGGGGGATATAATTGTGGAAAACTGCCAACCCGAGCATCTTTCTGCACTAATCTCAAAACTGGAAGCTGCTGGAGCAATTATGGAAGTCAATTCTAATTCAATAAGAATAAGAGGACCCCATGAAGTTAATCCTGTGGATATATCAACTGCTCCATATCCAGGCTTTCCAACAGATTTACAAGCTCAATGGATTTCGCTGATGAGCATATCAAGGGGATCTGCTGTAGTTACCGAAACAATTTATTTTGATCGCTTTAAGCATGTACCTGAGCTCGTCAGATTAGGGGCAAATGTCGAGGTCAAAGAAAATGTGGCGGTGGTCAAGGGAGTTCGCAAACTCATGGGTGCGAAAGTCATGTCTACAGATTTGCGAGCAAGCGCATCTCTTGTCCTTGCAGGGCTGATAGCCGAAGGCACAACAGAGGTTCTGCGAGTTTACCACATTGACCGTGGATATGAAAAGATTGAAGAAAAACTGAAAATCCTTGGGGCCGACATTGCACGTGTTCAAAGTGAAGAGTTTTAAAATCATTGTCTCAACGTTTGCATTTATTATACAGAGCTGTGCGTCAACCATACCTGAATTAAATCAGTGTTTTTATAACTATAAGATTAGCGAAGATGCACTCCCCGATTTTGAAGTCAAAACGTTTAGATCGCCTGAAGAAACAGGGACCCGCCTCGATGTTTACGTAAGTGTTTTAGAATCAAGGTTGCAGTTTATTAGGGCCGCGGATAATTTTAAATCAAGCTATACAGTCTTCTTGAGGCTTTCAGGAGAAAAGAAGACTTATTCACGAGACCTGACCAGGACTATAATAAGGAAGGGAGTTAATCAATTAGGGGATAATGCATACGACGCATTTGTACTTTCTTTCTTTCCCGAACCAGGTAAGTATAAATTGTCAATTACCGTTTCTGACGACAATACTCAATCAAAAAAAACCAGAGATTTTGCTGTTGACATTTCATCAGACACATCAAGCCATATTAGATTGAGTGACATTTTGTTTCTTCTGAAAACTGATACAGTTGACGGAACAAGAAGAATCACTCCGTTTGTGCCAGGGAATGTGGGTTTGTTGCCTGACACAATAAATTTCTTTGTTAAAACTTTCTTGAAAAGTGGTAGTTTGGATTCCGTTGGATTTTACCTATATGAGCTACCAAGATCAACTGCGGCAATAACTAGATTTAATCCATATTCGATACAAATTGGAGCTCCATTCCAGGACCCATGCGGTCAAAGTGATTCTTCCATACTAATATATCGAGCAGAGTACAAAAGTAAAGCCCAGGCCGGGACAGATTTAATCTTTGGAAAATTTCCTAAACCGCCGGTTGGTCAATACTTGTTGCAGGTAAAGCTAATTGACAACTCTGGGAATACTGCAAGTTCATTTCAAAATTTCATGGTTCGATCCAGAATGTTCCCAGAGGTTATCGGTGATTACAGGACTATGGTTGAATCACTCGGCTACATCGCCACACCACTTGAGTTCAAGCGTCTCACGGTAGCAGAAAATGATTCTGTTTTGCGATCAAATATATTGTCGTTCTGGCAAGACAAGGGTGGGATAGAGCGTATGAAGGAATATTATAGACGAGTCAAGCAGGCAAACAAGTATTTTTCCACTTGCGTCGATGGCTGGCGTACTCCAATGGGGCTTTTTTATATTGTATGTGGACCGCCAGATTATGTTGAATGCCAGGGGATATGGAATGAGAAGTGGGTTTATACGCCATCAGGATATTCATCGACGATGACGATTGTTTTCAGGTTGACGAAGGAAGAAGCCGACCCTGATAAACGCCTTTACCAAATTGCAAATGTGTTTTTTCCTCCTGATATGTGGTCATTCTTTGTCAACCGATGGAGAAATCCATAAAATGAGAATTTTAGTTAGTCGTTTGAAATTTATCGGGGATATTGTACTCACTGTGCCAGTACTTGAAGTCTTGCGAGAAAGATTTCCAGATGCGTACATCGCATACCTTGGGGACTCGGAAGGGACAAGGTTGCTCGAACGCAACCCTAATTTAAATGAGATAATCCCTTATCGATTTAATTCGTTTTCATTAGGTGAGCAACTAAGAATTATAAATGTCCTGCGAAGAGGAAGGTTTGACATCGCTATAGATTTGTTCGGAAATCCAAGGAGCGCCCTGGCAATTTTTTTCTCGGGAGCAAGGATGAGGATTGGTGGATACTTCGGGTGGCGAGGCAAACTTTATACCCATCCGATTCGGATAAACGATCGACTCAATGCGGTACAATTTCACCTAAGATATCTTGAGCCCCTTGGAATCAAGGAAAATTACAGGAGGCCGAAGATTTATCTTAGTAATGATGAAATACAGGAAGCAAAATTATTAATCGAAAGGGAGGGCGTCACAAGAAATGCACCTCTTGTTGGCTTTCACATTGGTGCTACGTGGCCTGCTAAGGTATGGGGACCTGAAAACTTTGCGGAACTTGCCAGGTATGTTGCATCCGAAACTGGGTACAAAATAGTCGTTACCTATGGTCCAAAAGACAAGTACTATTTGACTGAATTTCAAAATGCTGTTAAAGTTCCTGTGGTGGTGATTGAGCCTCAACCCCTCCGCATGCTTGCTGCAATTATTGCCAGCTGCGATTTGTTTGTCTCTAATGATGCAGCTCCAATGCATATTTCCGCAGCAGTCGGCACCCCAACTATTGGCATATTCGGTCCGGGTGAAGAGGACATCTGGTTCCCATATGCGCAAGAAGAGGGAAACTTTGCAATGAGAAAAGATGTCCCATGTCATCCATGTCACCTGGATTTTTGTAACCTTAAGGGTGATGATTACATGAGGTGCATGAAATTACTTAAGCCTCGTGATGTTTTTGAAAAAATAAAGATTTCTTTGAATATCAGTAGAAGGATTTAATATGACAGAATTGGAAAAAGAGGCCGTTATAGAATTCATAGACATCGTCCGACAATTGCGCCGTGAATGCCCCTGGGACAAAATGCAGACGAATCGTTCCATCCGTGACTACACAATTGAAGAAGTCTATGAACTGGTTGAAGCAATAGATGCAGAAGATTGGGAGTCCGTTAAAGGAGAACTCGGGGATCTTTTGTTAAATGTAATCCTTCATACTCAAATTGCTGAGGATGAAGGGAAGTTTTCACTGGTGGAGATGATACACGAGGAAACCAGAAAAATGATTGTACGTCATCCACATGTGTTTGGGGATGTTAAAGCCGATACGTCCGAGCAGGTTAAAAGGAATTGGGAAAGGATTAAGACTGAGGAGGGAAGGGTATCCTTATTTGACGGTATACCGAGAACATTACCAGCACTAGCTCTTGCATTTAAGATTCAGGATCGCGTTGCCAGAGTTGGATTTGATTGGAAGAGTCCCGAAGATGTATGGAAGAAGGTTGAAGAAGAAATGATGGAACTCAGAGAAGCAGTAGGTCAGGGAAATAAGACAAAGATTGAAGAGGAACTTGGTGATCTTCTCTTTGCAATCGTTAATTACTCACGCCATATCTCTGTTCACCCCGAAAGCGCACTGCGTGAAGCAACGCAAAAGTTCAAGAAACGATTTCTATACATAGAGCAAGAACTGGCCAAACGAAATATTTCACTTCATAACGCAACTCTTGAACAAATGGACGATCTCTGGAATGAGAGTAAAGAAAAGGATTTCTAAACAACTTATAGCTTATAACGGTAATTTTATTGAGAGCTCAAGTAATTTAGATGTTTGTGGATTTGTCAATATATATTCGTACACCGTAGAGATTGCCTCTTTTTGTCCAGGCCAGACCAGCTGTTTTTTAGCTTTGATTCGGGGAAGCCATCTGTAACTGCTGTGCTCATTTGACAGGATCACCTTGCTGTTTTCGTCCACCTCTGCTGCGAAAACTGCGCTCAGGTTAACCTTATCTTGTGAATGCGAATAAAAAACATTTGTTAAAGGAGTGTTGTACAAGTGAATTGGTACTATTCCGATCTCTTCCTTAACTTCTCGTAAGGCTGTTTCATAAGCGCGTTCCTTTCTCTCAATGCCACCACTTATTATTTGCCATAGTCCGGGATAAATATCTTCATTTTGTGAACGTTTGAGTACTAAAAACTCCACCTTTGGCCTACGTCTAAATACCACAACCTCTACAATGGAAATGTCAACCTTAGCCATAGATCAAGTTAACCTCCCCTTCACTTAAGAATCTCCATTTGCCTTCATCAATGTCAAGCTCGAGGTTGCCTATTGATTTCCTGTGGAGCGCAACTACACCCTTTCCCAGTGCCCCAAACATTCTTCTAATCTGGCGGTTCTTCCCCTCATGAATCGTGATGAGAACGGTGGTAAACTGAGGTTCGTATTTTAGAATATCGCATTCGTCTGCCTTGACGATAAGGTTTTCTCCAATCTCTATTCCTGTCATAAGTCTACTTATTTGACCATCCCCAAGGCGTCCCCGCACACGAGCTATATATGTTTTCTTGATGTTGCTTTGTGGTGAGGTAACCTTATCCAACAGTTCTCCTGAATTTGTGAAAAGAAGAATGCCAGTCGTGTCAATATCGAGTCTGCCAACAGGAAACAAATGAAGATCACCAGGAATAAACCTGTAAACTGTTGGACGGTTTAGGTTATCTCTTGCGGTCGTCACATAACCTGCTGGTTTGTTAAGCATTACCACCGTTGTGGGCTTCTTTTCTAATTTTTTTCCGTCGACGCTAATATCGTCCACGTTAATCGAAACCCTCCATGAAGGCACCATTATTATTTTACCGTTGACAGATACCTTCCCGGTCTTGATATAGCGCACTCCTTCTGAACGTGAGCAAAAACCTAATTTTGATAGTGCGCGTGCCAGAGAAATGGTTTCGTTGTTCATTTTAACTGTTGCTTTTTAGCCTGGTTCCTATGAAAAATTAAGAAATAAATCAGTGCAGCAATGAGGAAGACAATCACTATAGCGTCAACAACTGAACTGTATCTCCTTACAATCGACCACTGGCTTCGTAAGTGGAAACCAATATATGCAAGAAATGAATTCCACAAAGCCGCACCCATTACTGTGTAAAGGACGAATTTGACAATCTGCATTTTGCCAGCGCCTGCTGGAAGAGATATCAGGTGTCTTACCACAGGTACAAAACGACTGACGAATATCGTCTTGTCGCCATATTTATTAAAAAATCTCTCTGTATTCTCGAGATGGTGGACGTCAAGCATGAGATACTTGCCATATCTTACGACAAAGGGTCGCCCGCCATAAAATCCAACGTAGTATGAAATTATAGAACCAATAATGCTTCCAAGTGTACTAAAAAGTGCAACCTCAGGGAAACCAAATCTTCCTTCAAAGATTAAAAATCCAGCAAATGGCATAACTGCCTCACTGGGAACAGGTGCAACCATGCTCTCGAGTGCCATTAATGTTATGATACCAGCATAACCTCCTATAGAAATCCAATTCGTGATTTGTTCGACCAAAAGTTCTGTCATTTTTGTTCAATTTTAGTTAAAGGGAATTTACTCAAGCAATGTCACATATAGCAAATAAAAACCTCACTTTCTTTTTCTGCATAACCCCAGATTGGTCTCAATTCTAAAAATCTCTTCTCAACTTCAAATAGGCATTGCATATCCAATCAGGTTCGATTATAATTAGGTCGAAGATGGGTTCTTCGCGGCTATTGTAAGTTCACACGATTCTTTCGGGCTTCGGTCTTACCAAGAAGCAAACTGAATCTGATCACATATAAATTGGAGGTAGGCATGAGTCAACCGTCGACGATATGCGAGCTCCTCGAACGATCGGTTTTGTCACACCATAACCCAAAACTTCTCAGCAGCAAATTCAACGGACACTGGGTGTCATTTTCAGCCGACGAAGTTTATCAGAAAGTCAAAGACATTGCTTTAGGCCTCCATTCACTAGGTGTCCAACACGGCGATAAGGTTGCGCTTTACGCCGATAGCTCAGCATACTGGACAATCAGTGACCTCGGCATAATTCATGCTGGCGCGTCAGATGTGCCAATTTATGTAACCCAGTCTGTTGATCAAATTGAGTTTATTCTTAAGAACTCTGAATCCAGGGGAATCTTTGTAAGCAACAGGCGGCTTTATGATAGGGGGAAAGATGCCATCAAAAAATCTTCATGTAAGTTTGTCATTAGCCTGGATGACGACAAGTTTGATGATGGTGTAATGCCGATCTCGGAACTGATCAGTCTGGGAAAACAAGTGGATGAGGAAACCCCTGAGTTATTTGATCAGTTGAAAAGAGCAATCACGCCTGACGAGCCTGCTACAATAATTTACACAAGTGGTACAACAGGGGAGCCAAAGGGGGTTGTGTTATCTCATAAAAATCTTGTGTCTAACGCGCTCAGCTGTTCGTCCCTCTTTACATTTCGTCCAAATGATGAAGTTGCTCTTTCGTACCTACCTCCCTCTCATGTGTTTGAAAGAATGATTCTATACTTATATATACATGTCAGTGCACAGATTTATTATGCTGAATCTATTGATGCACTTCAAAGTAACCTCCTTGAAGTCAAGCCCCACATGATGACAACAGTCCCCCGAATGCTGGAAAAAGTTTTTGAAAAAATTCAAAATGTGGTTGAATCACTTCCTTTTTACAAGCGTGCCATTTTCAAGTGGGCTGTGGCTTTAGCATTGAAATTTGACAACGAACGGAAAATGCCAATCGTTTACAGGATTAAACACTGGATTGCAAGCGTCCTTGTCTATAAGCAGCTCCGTCATGCATTTGGTAACAGGATAAAGTTCATAATTAGCGGAGGGGCAGCTTTGAGACCTGACCTCGCTCGAATCTTTTGTGCAGCTGGTTTGACAACTTTGCAGGGGTATGGGTTGACTGAAACTTCACCTGTAATTTCTGTCAATAGATTGAATCGAAATCGTATTGGTTCGGTTGGTCCAGCAATCCCGGGCGTAGCGGTGAAAATTGCGGAAGATGGCGAGATACTAGTTGATGGTCCCAATGTAATGTTAGGTTATTATAAGAACCCTGAGGCAACATCAGCGGCATTTCAAAACTGCTGGTTCAAAACGGGAGACATTGGTTACCTTGATAATGATGGGTTCCTTTTCATCACTGACAGAAAGAAGGATCTTATAAAAACAAGTGGTGGGAAATATATTGCTCCGCAAGAGATTGAAATGCTGTTGTCCAAAAATCTCTATATTGATAAGGCGATTGTGATTGGCGACCAGCGTAAATTTGCCTCCGCGCTGCTTTTTCCCAATTTTGAAGCTCTGACAAGCTATGCTGAAAAGAACGGCATTCCACATGAATCACGTCAACAATTGGTGTCTGATCCCCGTATATATAAATTATTTGAAAGTATTGTAGCAGAGACAAATACTCATCTTTCACACTGGGAAACCATTAAGAAGTTCGCAATTATAGACGGTGAATTGACAATTGAAGCAGACTACCTTACTCCGACCTTAAAAATGAAACGCAGGAATGTTGAAAATCGATATCGCGACATCATTGAAAGCTTCTACAAGGAATAAACATGGAGAACACAATGAAACAAATCAAAACAGTAGCAGTCCTTGGTGCAGGCGTGATGGGTGCACAGATAGCTGCTCATCTGGCAAACGCTGGCATCAAATCGTACTTATTTGATGTTGTCCCGAATGAACTAACAGAAGAAGAAAAGAAGAAAGGATTGACCCTTGCTGACAAAGAGGTTCGGAACCGATTTGCCGCAAATGGGCTAAAGAGGGCAATGGAACTCAAACCTGCTCCCTTTTTTACCAAGGAGAAAGCTTCTTACATAACGATCGGCAATTTTGAGGATGACCTACCAAAAGTTGCAGAAGCTGATTGGATTATTGAGGTAATAGTTGAACAGCTGCAACCCAAAAGGGATTTGCTCAAACGAGTAGACTCCTTGAGAAAACCAGGCACGATAGTTAGCTCAAACACAAGTGGAATACCAATAAGAGAAATAGCAGCTGGCTTCTCAGATGACTTTAGAAAGCATTTCCTCGGAACACACTTTTTTAATCCACCACGATACCTGTACCTGCTTGAAGTCATTCCAACCGAAGAGACCTCTAGGGAGGTTCTGGAAACTATCATTGAGTTTGGTGAGGAAAGACTTGGAAAAGGCATCGTCTTGTGCAAGGACACTCCTAACTTTATTGCAAACCGAATAGGTGTTGCTGCAATGATGGCCGTAATTCATACAATGGTGGAGAAAGGCTACACAATTGAAGAAGTTGATACGATCACGGGACCAGCATCCGGCAAAGCCCGAAGTGCAACTTTTCGAACAGCAGACATAGTTGGTCTTGACACTATGGTGCACGTTGCTGCCAATCTTTATGATGCGGTGCCAGACGATGAGATGCGAGAATATTTCAAGATGCCATCTTTTGTAAATGAAATGATGAAGCGTGGATGGCTTGGTGAGAAAACCAAAGCTGGTTTTTATAAGCGGGTAAAAAACGAAAGCGGTGATGCAGAGATACTAACTCTTGATTTTTCAAATATGGAATATCGAAAGCGCCAGAAAGCATCATTCGCTTCAATTGAAATGGGTAAAAACATAGAAGATGTGAAGGAGCGCGTCAAAGCACTTGCGGCTGCAAAAGATCGCGCAGGTGAATTTTTCTGGATAACCACAGCCACAATCTTGAACTACAGTGCAAACAGGATCCCTGAAATTGCCGATAATATTGTAAGCATCGATAATGCTATGAAGTGGGGATTCGGCTGGGAAATCGGTCCTTTTGAAACCTGGGATGCGATTGGCGTAGAAGAATCTGTTAAAAGAATGCAAGCTGAAGGTATAAAGGTCTCGGAAAAGGTCATCTCAATGCTTCAATCAGGAGCCAAGTCCTTCTATAAGAAGGAAAAGGGATCACTTTTTTATTATGACTTTATTTCCAAATCCTATATGCCAATTCCTCAGCCTAAGAAGATTATCAATCTTTCCTTTGAAAAAGAAAAAGGAAAGGTCATCAAATCCAATGCTGGAGCCTCACTCATCGATATGGGCGAACGTGTTGGTTGTGTAGAGTTCCATTCTAAGGCAAATGCCATAGGTGAAGACATTTTGCGGATGGTGGATTATGGCGTAGAGAGGCTCGATAGCGATCTTGATGCACTGGTGATTGCAAACCAGGGAAAATGGTTTTCCGCAGGTGCAAACCTGATGTTGATATTAATGCTGGCGCAGGAAGGCGATTTTGATGAACTTGACAGAGCAATAAGGATGTTTCAGCAGGTTAACATGAGAATCAAGTACGCTCCCAAGCCTGTGGTAGTGGCGCCGTTTAATATGACCCTTGGAGGTGGATGCGAAATGACATTGCATGGCTCTAAAGTTCGTGCTTCTGCTGAGACTTACATTGGACTTGTCGAAGTTGGAGTAGGCGTCATCCCCGCTGGTGGCGGTACCAAGGAAATGTTGGTTCGCAGCTTAGCTCGCATGCCACGGGTTCCAGATGCTGACCCGACGCCATTCATTAGAGAAGTTCTAGAAACAATCGGTACAGCAAAGGTTGCAACAAGTGCAGATGAGGCAAAGAAGTTGGGATTCCTCAAAGAGACGGACGATATCTCAATGAATGAAAAATTCCTTGTCTATGATGCGAAACAAACGGCACTTGCTCTTGTCAACGAAGGTTACAGACCTCCAGAAAAGAAAAAAATCATTGCAGCAGGCCAACCTGTACTTTCTGCGCTTGAGCTTGGACTGTATTTATGGAAGGAGGCGAAGCAAATAACAGAATACGAATTCCATATTGGCAAGAAACTCGCATATATACTTACAGGTGGGGATTTTACTTCGCAGCAAGAAGTCGATGAGAACTACATACTCGATCTCGAGCGTGAGGCATTCCTCAGTCTATGTGGTGAGCGGAAAACTCAGGAACGCATACAGTATATGCTTAAGAATAATAAACCTCTTAGAAACTAAAAATTTAAATTTCAGGAGAAAAGAAATGCATGACGCAGTTATAGTAACCTCTGTCCGTACTGCCGTCGGCAAAGCAAAAAAAGGCGCTTTGCGTGATTATCGTCCCGATGAGATGGCTGCGGAAGTAATTAAGGCTGCTCTTAACCGAACCCCGGGAATTGAGCCCGAGATGGTTGATGATGTCCTGATGGGATGTGCTATGCCTGAAGCTGAACAGGGGATGAATGTTGCACGCATTGCTTCTCTGAGGGCAGGTCTTCCTGTTGACGTCCCGGCTGCAACAATTAACCGATTTTGCTCATCGGGACTGCAAACCATTGCAATGGCAGCTGAAAGGATAATGGCAGGATTCAGTAAGGTCATTATCGCAGGTGGCACAGAAACTATGAGCCTTGTTCCGATGGGAGGATTTAAGGTGGTTCCTAATCCATACCTGGTTCAGAAAAGTCCAGAGTCTTATCTCAGCATGGGGCTAACTGCAGAGCGGGTAGCTTCCCAGTACAAAATAAGTCGTGAAGATCAAGATAAATTTTCATATTTAAGTCATAAAAAGGCAATCGATGCAATCAGGGAAGGGAAATTTAGAGATGAGATTGTTCCGTTGGAGGTAAATAGGAAGATATTCGATGGAAAAAAACCCAAGGCCGAGAAATTTATTTTCGAAGTGGACGAAGGTCCACGAGCAGATACAAGCCTTGATCAGCTTGCGAAACTAAAACCTGCCTTTCTTGAAGGAGGGACAGTTACAGCGGGTAATTCGTCACAAATGAGTGATGGAGCGGCAGCATCAGTCGTAATGGAAGCCGAATTTGCAAAGGATCTCGGCCTCAAACCTATGGCTCGGTTTGTGGCATTTGCAGTAGCTGGTGTTCCTCCTGAAATAATGGGCATTGGTCCAATCAAAGCAATCCCGAAAGCACTTAAATTAGCAGGCCTGAAACTCGAAGACATTGGACTAATCGAATTAAACGAAGCATTTGCTGCGCAGAGCCTTGCGGTAATTCGCGAGCTTGGACTAAACGAATCGATAGTAAATGTAAATGGTGGTGCAATCGCATTGGGCCATCCTCTTGGCTGCACCGGTGCCAAATTGACGGCTACATTGCTTCATGAGATGAAACGCCGAAAAGTTAGATATGGAATGGTAACAATGTGTATTGGCGGCGGAATGGGCGCTGCTGGAATTTTCGAAAACTTACAATAAAGGAAGCCTGACATGGAAACTACAGAAAAACAAAAAGCCTCTTTTAAAAAAGGGGGTAGCTTTTTAATCGAAGAGTCAAAACCTGACGAGATCTTTACTCCCGAAGACTTCACAGAACAGCATCGAATGATTGCTGATACAACGCGGGACTTTGTCGACAACGAAGTTATGCCAGTTTCTGATAAGATTGAGCAACTGGATTACGACCTGACAATAAAGCTGCTACGCAAAGCAGGTGAAATTGGACTCCTATCAGTCGATATTCCGGAAGAGTACGGTGGACTGGGTCTGGACAAGACCAGCTCTATGCTTGTGGCGGAAAATCTCGGGAAGACAGGTTCATTTGCAGTCAGTCACGGCGCTCATACAGGCATAGGCACACTTCCAATAGTTTACTTCGGTACAGAGGATCAAAAGGCGAAATACCTCCCTAAGTTAGCTTCAGCCGAACTCATTTCTTCATACTCCCTTTCCGAACCAGGTTCTGGAAGCGATGCACTTTCAGCAAAGACGACTGCAATTCTCTCACCTGACAAGAAGAACTATATTCTCAATGGTACAAAAATGTGGCTGTCAAACGCTGGTTTTGCAGACCTGTATATAACATTTGCACAGGTCGATGGTAATAAGTTCACCGCTTTTATCATTGAAAAGAATTATCCAGGTGTTTCACTTGGAAAGGAGGAAAAAAAGATAGGCATCAAAGGATCCTCTACTCGTGCACTAAATCTCGATAATGTTCCTGTTCCCATTGAAAATGTTGTAGGTGAAATCGGCAAAGGACACAAAGTTGCTCTTAATATATTGAACATAGGTAGATTTAAACTGGGTGCAAGTGTAATTGGAGGAGCGAAATCCATAATTACTGAGTCCGTAAAGTATGCAAAGACTCGCAAGCAGTTTAAAGTTCCGATAATATCCTTTGGTATGATTAAGCATAAGATCGGTGAAATGGCCATACGCACCTTTGTCGGCGAATCGATGGTTTATCGCACAGCAGGTTTGATCGACTCAGTTCTCCACAATGTTGACAGATCTGCTCCTGATGCTGAAGCTATGATGCTGAAAGGGATTGAGGAGTACGCGGTGGAATGCAGCATCATTAAAGTCTACGCATCCGAGATCCTCAATTACGTTGCAGATGAAGGTGTGCAGATTTTTGGTGGATATGGCTACAGTGAAGAATATCCGGTTGCCCGTCCTTATAGGGACGCCCGAATCAACAGGATATTTGAAGGAACAAATGAGATAAATAGGCTCCTCATCCCTTCTATGCTTATCAGGCGTGCCGTGAAGGGAGAGATTCCACTCATGCCAGCTGCACAAAAACTGATGGACGAAGTAATCTCTTTTTCAGCCGGTCAGACCTCATATGAAGGTCCGCTGGCCGAAGAGATGAACCTTGCCATCAACTCAAAGAAAATCGGCCTACTCGTAGCTGGTGCGGCTTTCCAGAAATATATGGATAAGTTGGAGAACGAACAGGAGATAATCTGGCATATCAGTGATATTGCAATGGAAGCATACGCAATGGAGAGTGTACTCCTTCGCGTTCTCAAGATGCAATCTCATGACAGCAGGGATATAAGCTTATACTCAGATATGGCACGTGCGTTTGTCTTCGATGCTGTGGAGCGTGTTGAGAGCCACGCGAAAGCTGCGCTTGCAATAATGGCAGAGGGGGATATGTTGAGAACATATTTAACTGCAATGAGACGACTGCTAAAGTATACTCCGATAAATTCAGCTTATATTCGTCGCACTGTTACCGACAAACTTGCGGATGCTGATAAATACGACCTGTAACAGGATAACGGTATGATTGAGAGGCGTGGACGGAAAGTGATGAGATATTTGCTCGGTCGTTATGGACAAATGCTTCTTATCCACATCTTTCCGTCCTCACTCCCAGTTCAGCTTCTATAGTGAATTGATGTAGACCTTTAGCCTTTCATATTCATCTCTCAACAAACCATATGTGAACAAATCATGAAATGTATCCCCAATTAACATTGCCTGTCTCAAAATTCCTTCCTGAGTATACCCTAATTTTCTAATTACAGCATTGCTTGCCGCATTCATGGTGGATGCTTGAACCTCAACCCGGTTCAACCCGAGAGATTCGAAAAGATACGATGTTAACATGGCTGCTGCCTTTGTTGCAAAACCTTTCCCTCGTTCAGATGATCTGATCCAGTATCCGAACCCAACCTTCCTGTTTATCCAATCTATTTGATGAGTACTGATAAGACCAACAAGCTTCTTATCTGCTAAAATACATAAATGAAGAGCTGTCTTTATTTGCATTTCCAGGTTCCATTGTGCAACTATAGTGTCTTCATCTTCAACTGATCGTATCATCTCGACCCATGGCAAAAACTCTTTCAGGTCTGACCTGGATTCATTTATTGCTGAGAATAGTTGCCTCGAATCATCTGGGTTGACACTTCTTAATGTCAGTCGCTTTCCGACCAGGACTAATTTTTTAAAATCGTCCATTCAGCTTTCCTCCAATTTCAAGTTACAGCTGTCAATTTGAAACATTATAGATTATTCATCGGTCATCCAACCTGTTTGGAACCATCGTGAGAAGTATATATATTCGTGCGAGCGTTGGAAAGAAGCAATTGGTATAGTTGATAATCAGTTAGAGGCAATATTTTATGATTGCTTTCGGGTCCCATAAAGGTAAATATCTTATTGTGGGGAGAGTGAAATCCTGCCCTGGCAGGGTAGAGAATTATTGTAACCTCGAGAGCCGAGAATGCTATACCAATATGTAACTGCTGGATACTCTGCAACTAATCTTGTTTTAGCCCTGATAATATATTTTAAAGCACCCCGCAGTGCAATAAATAAGTTTTATCTTTTTCTGGTTGGTTCAATGTTTGTACTGGGTGGATGTGCATTGGCTGCGCAAGCATTCTCTTATTCCATACCTCTTACATGGTCGGCCGAAGCAGTGGCATCCTTCTTGTTTTCCGTTTTTCCATTCTTTTTCTTGCACTTTATAGTAGTACTTGTGAGAAGGGAAGATTTATTGGAGTCCAAAATCGTTATACTGTTCATCTATTTTGCAGGATTATTCAGTTATACAATTCAGCTGATCGGACTATTGCCAAAACCCGTAGCGTCATCTACAGGTTTTACAAGTATTGGTTTTATCTTCTTTGTGACATGGATGTCAATACTTTTCAGTGTGGGTGTTGCAATACTTTTTACTTTTCTAAAAGGGTTTTCAGACAGGGGAGTTAGGTCAAATATTATTGTCAGCGGGTTTGCTCTTTTGCTGTTTTTTCTTCCGGGACCATTTTCGGAATCAATCTTCGTAGCTCTTGGACCAGGTCAGACAGAGTGGTACTTCATTTCTTCGTTGTTTGCTCTCGTAGTTGCCCTCTATTTTGTCTTCAGGCATAAGATAATCATTAATACGGTCTACGATTTAATGAAATCAGCACTCGATGTAATGAGTGATATTTTTTTGCGCATGGACGAGGATCTCTTCATAAAAATGGTTCGAGGGGCATCGCAGGGAGTTCTGGGATATTCAGAAAAGGAATTGTTGGGGCGTAGCCTGACAGACATTGTGAGCCCACCCGATCAACTTATTAATTATAAGAGGAGCGTTCTGAGCGGAGGTAAAAAAGATCTCACCACAGATGCTGAAATGCTCGGCAGAGATGGCAAAAGAGTGGATGTAAGTCTCTCTTTAACACCGGTAATAGATACCGGCAAGTTGGTTGGGTTTGTTGGGGTTGCGCGGGACTTTACAGAAAAGCGCAACGCTGAGCGTCTTGAAAGTGCGATATCAAAGATATTTGAAGTAAGTGCCCATGCACAAAATCTTCATGACCTTGGCAAGGAAATATATTCGATTGTCAAAAGCGTGATTAATGTTGAGAATTTTTACATTGCTTTGAAGGATGATGCAACTGGCGAAATCACCTTTCCATTTTTCATCGACAGATATTATGAACAGCCGGATCAGCAGACATCGCTTTACAAGTTGACCAAACATGTGATTCATGAGGGTCAGCCAGCATTGCTGACATCGTCTGAGTCAAGTACAACTGAAAAGCCCGTGCACGATAATGGTTTTTCAAAATATCCTGCTACCTGGTTGGGTGTACCACTCAAGACCTCGAGGGGGGTTTTTGGAGTAGTAGCTGTTTACACTTATTTAACATCCACGTCAATCGGAGAAAGAGAAAAGAGTATACTGACTTTATTTTCACAACAAGCATCAACGATACTTGATCGAAAACATGCTGAAATGAAAATAAGAGAGCAGGCTGCGCTACTAGATGAAGTCCTGGATGCGATTATCCTTGAATCACTTGATGGACAAATCCTTTACTGGAACAAAGGAGCAAGTAAAATTTATGGTTATGAATCATCCGCAGTGATTGGCAAAAATAGTTATGACATTCTCCATAGTGAGCCACCTGAAGCAGTTTTTAGAGTGCGAGACAATTTATTGGAGAAAAATCGGTGGTCGGGTGAGTTGAAATTTGTCAAGAAGGAGGGCGAACTTGTCATACTGGACAACAGGTGGACACTTCTCACTGATGAAGAAGGGAATCCGCGTGCAATTCTAAAGGTGAGCAGTGACATTTCCGAAAAGAAAAAGATGGAGGAGCAATTCTTTCGGATGCAGCGCATGGATGGGCTCGGCAGGCTGGCTGGTGGAATTGCTCACGACATTCGCGATTTATTGACACCAATAACAATGTCTGTAGATGCCCTCAGAAAGAGACTTGATGACGAGCAAAGCTTGAAGATTCTGAGATTAGTTGATGCAAGCGCACGTCGAAGTGTAGAACTCGTTAAGCAGATATTGGTGTTTTCTCGCGGTGAGGATTCTGACCGCATCGTCTTCCAGCCAACTTCAATCATCCATGAAATGGAAACCATGATAAGGGAAACTTTCCCTAAATCGATTCAAGTCGAGTTTGAAATTGCAGAAAACCTTTGGGCTGTTTATGGAGATGCAATTCAGTTGCGTCAGGTGATTTTAAATTTATGCATCAATTCACGTGATGCTATGCCCGATGGTGGAAAACTTTTCCTGAAAGCTGAGAACTTAGCGATGGATGAAAATGGTATCCGGATTCATCCCGACGCCAGGCCTGGGAGATATGTTGTGTTCACCATTTCTGATACCGGATCGGGAATTCCGCCAGGCCTTTTTAACAAAATTTTCGAACCTTTTTTCACTACAAAGGAAGTTACAGGCGGAGCAGGGCTGGGACTTCCAACTGCTGCAGCCATAGTGCGCAGTCACGGGGGATTTGTAACGCTCCACAGTGAGGTCAGAAAAGGAACTACTTTCAAAATATATATTCCTGCAGCCGATGTAGCGGAACATGCCCCTGTTGAAGAAAAGGACCTTGATGTATTAAGCGGACACGGAGAACTTATACTTGTTGTTGATGATGAATCATCGATCAGAGAAATCACCAGAGTTACCCTGGAAACGTATGGCTATAGCGTTATGACCGCAATTGATGGGGCTGAAGCCATAGCAACTTATGCGAGGAACGCAGATAGGATAAAAGTTATTCTCCTGGATAACATGATGCCTGTGCTCGACGGCAGATCAGCGATTATGGCCATTAGAAAAATGCAAACAGGAGTTAAGATAATTGCCGCGAGTGGACTGGAAGAAGAAGGACAAAGTACCTTTTCGATCACAGCTGATGCTTTTTTGTCGAAACCTTTTACTGCAGAAGCACTCCTGGTAACGGTAAGAAAAGTCCTGGAAGGATTGCCTGAAACTTCATAGAATTTATAAGGAATTTGTAAAGGCTCTAAATTACGACTTGCATTTCTGGTTTTTAAAGCCCAACTCCATTTGCAATATGATTATATTTTTTGCAGTTTCTCCTCAATCTTAGAAATAAATATGCGATTGAATTAGTGCTTCGACCGGTTGCGGGGCATTACTTATGTTTGTTGTATTAAGGCGAATCTGAGGCATAAAGTCAAAATGAGGAATCGGGAAGATATCAGCCCCAATTATGTATCGGGTATAGATTTGTCCCCCGGTTAAATTCCGAAAGTAGTCGAATCTTCCAACAAAAAATACACCATTCATTAAATTGTAGCTAACTTCGACAAATGCGGCGGTAGACCTTTCATTTGGTGATAAAGTTGGCAGCGATTTAGCCCAGTCAAATTCCGATAAAATTACCAGGTGTCTGTCGATTCCCAATCCAGCGTGAAGGCCGTATAATTTGGTCAGGCTTGTTAAATAAGCCGAACTGCCTAACATGAAATTCACAATCCCTTTTTTCAAATACTCGACCCTTCCGATAAAAGCCTTCTTGGAGTTGAAGTTTATGTTGCTCGTTGCATCGCCGTTCGTAGCACCGACAGTAATAAAGAAGTTGTTTAACTTCGAACCAACTTCAACACCTAAATCACGGTAATCAGGGAAAAAGATTAGCCCAACTTGAGGGATTCCCTGTAAGTATCCAAAATTTCCGCCTCGGGTGTAAGCGGTATGATCGTCCAGTTGTATTCCGTAAGATGGAAGGAATGCGCCTACCTTTACATATGAGTTGCCCGAATTGAAATCGTAAAGCCCGTAAGCTTCATATGCGGAATTGACAAGATCGTACTTTACATAAAAATCTGTGGAAGTGTAAAGACGAATTCTCGAATAAATTGATCCCTCCATTGATTGAAAAGTTGTTTTGCTTGTGCTTCCATCATAAAGATATTGGAATCTGACGTCCCCCCCGATTAAGATGTTGTCGTTGACTTTGGGATCGAAATCAAAATCGTTTCCATGTGCAGGGATTAATCTCAGGTGATCGTTTACGAAATCAGAGCCTCCATAACTGTTTCTGAGTTCACCGCCCGTTGGATTGACGTGGCAATTTATACACTGCATACCTGTCATGATCGCAAATCGCGGAAGTGCTGTTGTCGTATTTGCAATTCCCAAAAGCAAGATCATCGTAAAGCGCATATTTCCTCCTTACAGAGCTTATAACATAAGTGGCTCCACGACTGGTGGTGAGAGGGAAAATTTTTATTTTTCCTTCGTCATTTTTAGTCGTTCTTCTTAAATCCACCTGTGGGTTCATTCACAGGTTCCTTATGACCTTGGTGGCATGTATAACATGTCGGCTGTTTTGCATCTGGATATGAAAAATAGTCCTGTCTAATTTGAATTAGCATTCTCAACATCATTCTTGCTTTTCTCTTTGCCGGTTTTTCATCACTAGCAAAGTTGTCTGTGTTATGACAATAGTCACAGTCAACTCCCAGGCTGGTCTTTATCATTCTCATCCAAACTTTCAGTTCTTCTTTTGATTTCACGAATTTTAAGACTTGCAGATTTTTTGCAAATGTCGGTTCAGTTTGTGAATTAGCAAAAACTCTGTTATGGATTAGCAGGTTTCCAACTCCAAACAATATGAAAACGATAATAACTAACCAATTTCTTTTTACCATCTCTTCTCCATTTTTATCTTCCTAACAGGGGGAATCATCTTAAAGGTTCCGATTTGTGTATGAAAAGTTAAGATTTGACAAGATATACAGGCCTGTTATTTTCAATACAGTGTGTTCATTGCTAATGACAATTTTGACGGATAAATTCTAATAAATCATAAGTAACAGTGGAGAACTGCAATTGAGTGGATTTGACATCAAGAGGTTAAGAGAATTATTTGACAATTTCAGCGGTAAGAAGATTGCTGTCCTGGGTGACCTTATGCTGGACAGATATGTCTGGGGGAGTGTCTCGAGAATTTCACCAGAGGCACCAGTGCCTGTATTAGAGGTGGAAAATGAATCTTCCAGGCTCGGTGGTGCTGCTAATGTGGCAAATAACATCAAATCACTTGGGGGAGAACCAATTATGGTGGGAATTGTTGGAAATGACCATGCTGGGGAGGAGCTGCGGAAAATCATTACCGATATGGGTTTATCGGCGGAAGGGGTCATTATTGACGATAGCAGGCCTACGACAGTGAAGACAAGGGTGATTGCCCACAACCAGCATGTGGTCCGAATGGATTATGAGGTTAGACGTGATATAGAATCCGGAATCCTTAAACGAATAACTGAGTTAGTTGAATCAATTGCGAAAAAGGCAGATGCAATTCTGCTTGAGGATTACAACAAAGGCATGCTGACAAGGGATCTGATCAATCAAGTTATTAAAATTGCACTAAAGCACAACATCATAGTTACAGTTGACCCTAAGCGTTCAAATTTCTTCGAATATAAGCGAGTATCGGTGTTCAAGCCAAATCGTAAGGAAGCAGAAGAGGCACTTGGAATTAAAGTATCTAATGATTATGAAGCGGAGGAAGCCGCACGACTATTGCTTGGAAAACTCGAGTGTGAGACAGTCCTCCTTACACGCGGAGAAAAAGGGATGACCTTGGTTGGCAAGGATGGAAGTATATTTCATTTTCCAACAAAAGCCAGAGAAGTAGCAGATGTTTCTGGTGCAGGCGATACAGTAATATCGACTCTTACTCTTGCTTTGACTGCGGGGGCATCAGTGAAGGAGGCCGCCGCAATTGCAAACCATGCTGGTGGTATTGTTTGCGGGGAGGTTGGCATAGTTCCTGTCGATAAAAACAAACTATTTTACGAAGTGGCAAACGATTCAAAGTCACTGGACTTCTAATGGGTGTATTATTACAGCGAGAGGAAATCGCTATCATAACTAATAAACTCCAGAAGGAAAATAAGAAAATCGTGTTTACTAACGGGGTTTTCGATATATTGCACCGTGGCCATGTAGAGTATTTGAACAGAGCAAGAATTCTAGGAGATGTGCTCGTTGTTGGCATCAATGCAGATGTTAGCGTCCAAAGAATCAAAGGCAAGAAACGGCCAATTGTCCCCGAGGAAGATCGAGCATTTGTATTATCAAATTTAAATTCTGTCGACTATGTATGCCTTTTTCCTGAAGACACACCTTATGAAACAATAAGATTGATTAGACCAGACATTTTAGTTAAAGGTGCTGACTGGCAAATCGAGAATATCGTTGGCAGAGATATCGTGGAACAACGAGGTGGGAAGGTTGTTACGATTGATTATGTAAATGGGAAATCTACTACAAATATTATCCAGCGAATTATCGAATTAAATTGTCAGTAGCGCTAATATGCGCAAGCGCAAATTTATATCAGCCATTGCATTTCTTTTATTTCTCGTTCCAATATCAATTTACCTTTTTTCCTTTACTAGTTATTTTCATCAAGGAATCAGGAAGTTCCTCGTATCGTTGGTAGAGAAGGAAACAAATGCTCATCTGTATATAGGAGAAATTCACGGGAGTGTTTTAGGGAAGTTTCGTGTGGATGGCGCCGCTCTTTACTATGATGGATCTCCGATAGCAAAAGTAGATACTGTCGAGATTTCTCACATTCCTATATCATTAATCGACAAATCTGTTAAAGCCCTGCAAATTCGACTTGTCAATCCAAGATTTTATTTAACAAGACTATCCGACGGCAGTTACAACATTGATCATATATCTAAATCGCATGTACCAACTCAAGGCAAGTTTGACTGGACAATCGTGATAAGAAATTTGGTTTTGGTAAATGGGGAGTTTCATGTCCAGGATTCTCTTGACACGTTTATTCATTCAAAACACGAGAAGAATGATTCGGTCTTCAACAGTCATGACTTTTCACTGGAAAAGATACAGGCACATTTATCTGGAAGAATTACAGGGGGGGAAATCAGCGCAGCTATTAGGAATATTTCCTTTTATATTCCTAAACCTCACTTTGTGGTCGACTCTTTAAGGTTTGATTTTTTTACCTCGAAAATGGCTTCTGAAATCGGCGGGTTGTACATGAAAATCGGGAATTCGCATTTAAGCGGCGATTTTACTCTTTTTGATCAGAGCCTGTTAGACTCTCTGTCATTAAATGATATACGTACCAAGCGACTTTCGGTTAATCTTGTTGCAAGCGGTGTTGAATTCAAAACCATTGCTTCGTTCGTTCCGTTGCCAGTTGAGGCAAGGGGAAAATTTTCACTTGCCACTGTCATAAGGGGAACGCTTGATTCGCTAAACGTGAAAAGAGCTGTGCTGAATACAGACAGCTCTGTTATACCGATAGAAGGATTTTTGGTCAACCTTTGGAGACCTTCCTTTTACGCGGATTTAAATATAGAGGATGCGATGGTGAACTTATCTGAATTATCGGTTTTCTTAAAACCTCAGGGCATCCCTGACCTTTCCTCAATCATGCCCGTACGAGTTTCACTCAGTATCAACGGGAATCCCGGTAGTTTTGCTTTGAAGTACTCAGCCAAAAATAACAAAGTTGCCATCGAGGGTGCCAATGTCATCGCTGGGAATAGTTATTCAGGAAGAGTAGTATTTTCCGGATTGAATCCCGATGATTTTTTACAGGATCAGCGTTTTCCAGGTTCCTTAAATGGATCGGTTGATTTTCAATTGAAAGCAATAAAAGGTAATCTTCCTGTTGGTTATTTACACTTTGAGGTCGACTCATCTCAGTACGACGGGGTGTCCGTGCATAATGTAGCTCTGAACGCTGTAAATTCAGGTGATAGTCTGAAATTTAACATTGCAGGAAAGACATCTGCAGGTAATTTGAATGGTCATGCATTTGTGGCTGTGAAAGGGGAGATGTATTCTGCAAACATTGCTTTCGATGAATTCAACATCTCGCCGTTTATTGGCTTCAAGGCTTCACAAACAGATCTTTCAGGGTTCTTAAGACTTGAAGGGAGCGGCTTTAATGTGGATTCGGCAAGATCCTCACTTACTGTTCAAATCGACAAAGGAAATGTAGGTGATTATGCCCTTGATAACAAATCCATTATTCTAAACTATGACGCGTCTGCAGGGAAAAAGGACATTCAGGTCAGTTCACCTTTTGTTGTAGCTAACTTAAAAGGCTCTTTTAAAGCGGAAGACGCGATTAACAGAGTTCCAAATGCACTGGAATCTATTTTAAAGAGCTTTACCACTAAGTTTACAGGTGCCACAGATACGACCAGCTTAGTATTGAGTTCTGATGGTAACTATGATGCGGATTTAAATATCAATGTGAAAGATGCTTCTTTTTTCAGTCGGCTTGTTCAGAATGAAAAATTTGGCGGCTCTATCCAGGCCAATGTCAGGCTTTCTGCCGATTCGAAAAATCTTCGTGCAACATTATCGGCAACTGCTGACAGTATTTTCGTAAAGAGGGATAGTCTCAGCATCGTGGGTAACGGGGTAGTGGCTCAAGTGGCTTTCGTAGCTCTGGCAAATGGCAGTATCTGGCAAAGTGGGAAATGGTCACTAGATGCTTCGGTTCGAAATCTCGACATTAACAAAACTCGCTTGGAATCAAAAATTTTCAAGGTGAACTACAACTCGAGCGACTCAATTACGGATGAACGTATCATGAATTTCACATTTTTAGGGAGTATAGATACAGTAATGGAATTTTATCTTGATGGAGAAGCCAATGTCGCAACTGATTCGCTGTCTGTCTCAATTGGGACTTTGGTTGGAAATGTGCTAGGGGTAAGAATGTCGAACATTTCACAAATCAACGCTGGCTATTATCGTGAGAACTTTTATTTCAGGCCTTCATCTTTATCGTTGGTACTAGATTCATTGAGTGGATCATCGGCTTCTGCTGTTCTTGGTGGAGTGTTTTCTCTCAAGGATAGTTCAAATTTAACATTGAAATTTGAAAATGTGCCGTTAATCGGGTTGGAACGGCTAGCTCATCTTGACACGACGAGTTTGAAGTTAGGTGGACTTCTCAGCGGCAGAGCAGAGGTTTCTAACCGCGGTGGAGAGCGTGTGGTTAGTGTCAATTTTAAAGGGAGTCATATTTTTTACAATGGCGCCTTATCTCAATATATTGAAGGCAACCTGGATTTAGAAAAAACAGATATTAGACTTCAAATGAAGTTGTCAAAGGCGAGTGATTCGACGCAAAATGTGCTGAGCGTGAATGGCAACATACCATTGACAGAAGGATCCTTAAAACAGCTAAATATAAACATACTTGCTGATTCGCTCGACGTCTCCTTTGTCACACCATTTATTTCTGCATTTGATTTTTTTGGAGGCTCAATTACTGGATCAATGGATATTACAGGAACTTATTCTCATCCCGTATTTGACGGAACGATGACCATCGTAGATGGAAAAGTCCGCCTTGCGGTCAACAAAATAAACTACCTATACAATGCCAAGATTGTTGGCACTGGAGATAAACTGATGTTAAGTCCTCTGGTTGTTCAGGATGTCCCCGGGGAAACGGGCGGAACATTAACAGTTAACGGATATTTGCAAATAAGCGAAAATACTATCAAACAATTCAACTTCAATCTCGATGGCTCTCTCCTTTTAATCAGGTCAACAGTAGCGGCTGGAATAAATGGAATATATGGGAATGCCATTATTGGATCAGGAAGCAGGGGACTAATATTTGAAGGGAGTTTGGAAAGGCCTTTCTTTAAGGGGAGTATACGGATACAGAGTGCCGACCTGACGTTACTTCCTATTGAAAAGAAAAACACAAGCCAAAGTGCGCAGGAAATTGTCTACCACTTCATTGGGGTTTCTGCCAAAAAGGAGGGGCAAGCACAAGGAGCTTCAGTTGCTATTACCCCACCAATGCAAGAATCGACAAGTGGTTTCCTCGACAGCCTTCGTTATGACTTGGACGTCGAGACGAAGGACAATTTCAATTTAAGGATGATATTTAATCCTGCAACTAATGAGGAACTTGTCTCTATACTGGGAGGCAGATTGCACCTTTCAAATTTGTCAGGAGGAATGGAACTTACAGGCGACGTTAATGTGCTCCCAAATTCGTACTATAACTTTTACAGACAGTTCACTGCGACAGGTAAGTTGAGGTTTACTGGAGAGCCACTCAACCCTCAGCTGGATATTACTGCTCAGTATCAAGGAACTCATTACGCTGATACTTCCAGCGCTACCCCAGAAAACGTCGTCGTACAATTACATATTGGTGGTAGCTTCCAGATACCTGAAGTGAACATATCCATGACAGTGGACAATAGACCATTCACTGGAGATCCGCAGACTAACGCCATATCATTTATTTTAACTAACCAGTTTGAAAACGAGTTGACAAACACTCAAAAACGGAGTGTTGCAGAAAATCTATGGACGCAAGCAGGGGCTGGACTGTTTGCTGGATATGGATCATCAATACTTTCAGGTGTTCTGACACAATTGTTCAGCCGTGAATTTAATTTCATAAAAACTGCAGAACTAAGGTATTCTTCGTTGTCTAACCTGACGAATCCAGACGTTGCCATAACAACTCAATTTGGTAATGCTACAATAAGAGTCGGTGGGCAAGTCTTCAGTGACATTAATAACACAGATTTCAGCGTGGATTACCCGGTCGCATCTCTGTTGGGGAACAAGATATATCTGCAGCTATCAAGAAAAGTTGCTGTAAGTAACCGTTCTTATTATCAGCGTGAAACAATAAATGCCTTGAGAATCTTTTATCAGGTGAATTTTTGACGAAAGTCCGCCACTGCTTGCAAGCAGTAAATCAAAGGAGCGTGGTTTATTCAATCGATAAGTACCAGCACGGGATGCCAGTGTGTAGACCTAAACCGTTGTCATTTTACGCTGGAGTCAACTTGCGATTCTAATAATGCTTGAGAGTAGAGCTCTTCGTACTTTGGGATGACAATTCTTGCTTCAAATCTTTCAACTGCTCTTGTACGTGAATTTTTGCTGAAAATATCCCACTTGCGCTCATCACTCAAGAGCTCAATGGCATACTTTGCCATCCTCTGAATATCACCCAGTTCAGCTATGTAGCCTGTTTCCCCATGCACTATAAGCTCAGGTAACCCCCCGGCGCTTGAAGCAACAACAGGAACTCCGCATGACATAGCTTCAAGGGCAGATAAACCAAAACTCTCTGACTGGCTTGGCATCAGCATCAAATCAGAAGCTGATAAAATTTCCGTAAGAAGAGTTTGCTTTCCCATGAAAAGCACGTCGCTAGCAATATTGAACTCTCTCACAAGGTGTTCAGACTCACTTCTATCTGGGCCGTCGCCAACTAAAATTAGTTTGCTGGGGATGGTTTTTCTGACTTCGTTAAATATCCTTATTGTGTCGGGTACTCGTTTGACAGGGCGAAAATTAGAAATGTGTACAATTACTTTTTCCCCGTTAGGTGCGACCTGTTTTTTAAACTTGCAGTTTTCTTTCCTTTTGAATTTTTCTGTGTCGACGAAATTTGGTATGACTTTAATTTCTTTATCAACATTGTACATCGTATATGTTTTCATCTGCAGAAATCGTGATACGGCAGTAACTAAATCACTCTGTTCAATTGAGAACTTCACTAACGGGAGAAAACTGGGTTCAAGGCCGACAAGTGTTATATCTGTCCCATGAAGAGTTGTCACAACCCGTATATCTTTAGTTTGTCTCAAAATCTGTTTTGCTATGAATGCACTTGTTGCATGAGGTATAGCGTAGTGGACGTGTAGTATGTCCAGGTCATAGTACTTTGCTACGTCGATCATTTTGCTGGCAAGTGAGTCAGTGTACAACGGGAAATCAAAAAGTGGATATTGTGACATCTCGACTTCATGAAAAAAAATATTATCGAGGAAACCATCGAGACGCGCAGGCAAAGAGTAACTGATAAAATGTACCTGATGGCCTCTACTTGCGAGTGCTTTTCCAAGCTCGGTTGCCACTACACCACTCCCGCCATAAGTAGGGTAACAGGTTATTCCAATTTTCATTTAAATTCTCCTTATAAAAATTAGCTCATACCTCATTACTAAACAATCCGGGGAGCCTTTGCATTCCATATCCACATGATGCGATTAAATTTAATCGTCATAAGCCATCCCTGAGGTGCACCGCTGAAACTCTTGTGAGGAGAATCTTTTTTACAAACTTGCATCGAAGGTACATGGAACCTATATTTGGATATAAATGTTCAACTTAGGTGATTAAAAAGCTTACAAATATTGTGCTGGTGCTCGTCTTTGCAGTCGGCCAGGTCCAATATGCCTACACGATTTATTTCTGTAACATGAAGAAAATTCCTGTGAGTCACAGCCAAACCAGTTGCGAAGCCTGCATCCCTTCCTCCAGTACTGCCGCGGGGGACATGGACATGACGGATTCATGTGTTTCACAGAAAGACCTCGCATCAGCATCCTATCAATCTCCCATTGTCGAAAAGCTTGCTTCGTCAAGTTGTTGCAGTTTAAAGCTAATCTCGAAAAGCGTAGTCGATAACTTTACGGATTTCCAAAATCATATTACCACTTATCTTCCCACGAATATCTTTACGGTGAGCTGCCTTTCCCCGGCGACAACATTATTAGTCTCATCTGTTCAAAGTATTCAAGCATCACCTCCTGATATAATCACTTTTCAGAGCAACTTCCGAATTTAAAAAACCTCACTTAAGGCCGTTTCCTTTTTCTATAAAACCTAAAAAAGTGAGGTACTATGTCTGCATATTTCAAAACAATAATTGCAGCACTATTCTTAATAATACTTTCCTCTGAGGTTAAGGGTCAAATTCAGCTCGATAGTCTGATTGACCTTGCCTTAGAAAACAATCCAGAAATAAAAATGGTGCGTTATGAGTCGAGTGCTGCAGGGACACAGATAAGTGTTGCTGTACAGCTACCTGATCCTCAACTGAAGGTTTCAGCTATGAATGTGCCATCAAACTTTATCCTCAGCTCGGACATGATGACAATGGTGCCGCAGGTGACTTTGATGCAAATGATCCCATGGATCGGGAAACTTTCATCAGCGGGTGAAGTGAAGAAATATGGTTACTATGCTTCAAGAGATAGGCTGGCGAGTGTTGAACTTGAGGTTGTGTCAAAAATTAAGAAAACTTATGCTGAAATATATCAGGCTCAGAAGACAATTGCATATCTTGAATACAAGAAAACACTCCTCAACGGCGTCTCCAAAGCTGCAGAACAACTTTTTGCTGTCGGTCAGGTGCCTCAGCAGGACGTGTTCCGCGCAATTGCAGAGCTAACGATGGTAGAATCTGACATTATAAATATGAACGCCATGCTCCAACAGAAATATGCCGATCTTGCAGCGCTCATCGGGAGGAGCGAGCCGATTACCCTTCAAATCGATAGCCTAAAATTAACCCGGTTGCAGCCGCTGGACGATCTTATGGCAAAGCTTTCTTTGAACAATCCGTATCTTTCACAAGCGGTCAATATGAAGAGAGCTGCCGAAGCACAAACGAGATACGCACGGAAGGACGCCGTGCCAGATTTTACTTTTGGGGTTTCATATGGTTATCGCGGCGCTCTGACGCCAGACGGCACAAAAGCACTTAACATGATGAATTTTGAAGTCGGGCTGAGCCTTCCTGTCTTCTTTGAATCGAAGCAAAAGAAAATGATTGATGAAGCTGTTTACATGAAAAAAGCAGCCGAACAGGAGTATAATGCAACTTCACTTTCTTTGCAAAATCAATTGCGCTCGATATATGCAGAAGCAGAGGCCGCGCGCCGACTAATCACATTGTATACGAGGGAACTCGTACCTCAATACGAAGCCACATACAACTCATCTCTTTCCTCCTACTCTGTCGGGAAAACGACCTTCGCAATGCTAATCGATAATTTAACCAGGTTAATTAATACTAAAATTGATCTGGTGAAAATACAGTCAACTTACTTTTCAGACACAGCCGAGATTTCGAAGTTGGTCGGCGAAAATTTATCTAAGCATAGAGGTGAAGAATGAAGAAAGTCTTCTTGATAGCAGTAGCAATCCTGGTCATAGTAACTGGATCTTTAATTTACATCAGGGTGAAAGTAAACGCGAATCACAAGGTGGAAGGAAGCAAGTCCTCACCTTCCGGCAAGGAACGGAAGATACTTTACTGGTACGATCCAATGAATCCAACAATTCATTTTGACCATCCCGGGAAATCTCCGATGATGGATATGGACCTTGTTCCCAGATATGCAGATGAGGACGGAAATAATCCAAATATTGTGAAGGTTGATCCTTCAATGGTTCAGAATTTTGGTGTTGTCATTGCTCCAGTAGAGAGAAGAATACTGACTAGAACAATATACACGTACGGAGTTGTTTCTCCAGATGAAGAGAGGATAGGCGACGTGAATACGAGGGTATCGGGCTGGATAGAGAAGCTCTACTTCGATTATACAGGTATGAGTGTAAAGCAGGGCCAGCAAATGGCGGTAATTTATAGCCCTGACCTGATTACTGCAGAGCAAGAGTATCTTCAGGCGATCTTATTTTCCAAGATGAGCAATAATACACTCACACAGTCTGATCAGTTGATTAATAGTTCTCGTGAAAGGTTGAGGTTCTTTGGTATGAGTGATAGAGAAATAGATCAGCTTGCTTCAACCCAGAAAGTAATAGATCGCGTTGTAATCTATTCTCCTGCTGACGGTGTGATCTTTGAGAAAAATGTTTTTGTTGGCCAGAAGATTTCTGCCGGTCAGACTTTGTTTCGTTTGGTTGATTTAAGTCGTGTCTGGATACTAGCAGATGTTTTTAAAATCGATCTCCCCTATTTGAAAATCGGGATCCCTGTAACCATTACGTTTAATGAAAATGAAAAACTCACCGGGAAAGTCGATTTCATATATCCAGAAGTAGACGCCACAGCAAGAAGTTTGAAGGCAAGAATTGAGGTAACCAACCCCCACCTCAAACTTAAAATTGGACAGTATGTAAATGTGGCAATACACTCTCCAGTCAGCTATGACGCATTGTCAGTGCCGTCGCAAGCTGTGATAAACACAGGTTTGCGGAAGGTCGTTGCGGTATCTTTGGGAGATGGGAAATTTGAGATCAGAGATGTTACGCTTGGTGCTTATGCAGATGGATACTATGAAGTATTGGATGGGCTTCAGGAAGGCGAGAACGTTGTGACTTCAGGTCAGTTCCTCATAGACTCTGATGCCAACCTGAAAAGTGCAGATGCTGCCATGTCCGGGATGCCAGGCATGTCGACGCCGGCAAGGTCCGCTGTACCATCATCCACTGGGGAAAAAGATATGAAAAACATGGAAGGGATGGAAATGAACCATGTGATGGGGTCTGCATCGGGGGACAAGAATAACCTGAGTAATACGGACAAGCGAGATATGCAGATGAAACACGAAAATAGCGAAGGCACATCAGAGCATCGGGTTCATGAGATGAACAAGAAGGCTCGTGCAAGATCAAAGACAGATGTTAAGCATGATATGAATGACACGAACATGCATGATGTTAAAATGCATCATGACAAACATGATTACTGATCAGGAGAAATAAAAATGCTTGCGAGAATAATTGAATGGTCAATAAACAACCGTTTCATCGTAATAATTTTACTCCTTCTTTTAGTTGCGGCGGGATTTTACTCTCTATCAACCAGCCCCGTCGATGCTATTCCCGATTTGAGTGATGTACAGGTCATAGTATATACCGAATATCCCGGTCAGTCGCCGACAGTTGTTCAGGATCAGGTGACTTATCCCCTCACGTCTTCTATGATTTCTCTTCCAAATGCAAAGGTTGTTAGGGGTTATTCCTACTTCGGATTTTCACTTGTGTATATAATATTCAAAGACGGTACAAATCTTTACTGGGCAAGGAGTAGGGTGCTAGAGTATTTGAATTATGCAGCAAATCGACTACCACCGGGCGTCACACCCCAACTTGGTCCGGATGCAACACCAGTAGGATGGGTCTATGAGTATGCACTCACTTCCCGCACGAGAAGCCTAGCAGAGTTACGGACAATTCAGGACTTCTATTTAAAGTACGGGCTTTCAACAGTACCCGGTGTTTCTGAAGTGGCGAGCGTCGGAGGTTTCGTAAAGGAATGGAGGGCGACACTGGACCCGAGGAAACTACTGGCATATCATATTACTCCAATGCAGGTCATGAATGCTATAAAGCAAAGTAACAACGATGTCGGTGGTGAAGTGATCGACCATTCCGGGTATGAGTTGATGATACGTGGGCTGGGTTACATCAAGACGGTAGAAGACATGAAGAATATTCCACTTGGAGTTTCCAGAGGTGATAGGTTTTATCCCTTAATTCCAAAAGCTGCAGCAGTTAATTCTAATGCGGATAACTCTATGGAAAGTGATGCTTCAAATATGCAGTCAGGAAATAGAGACGATAATTTCTCGAGTGGAACGCCTGTACTTCTTGGGGATGTTGCTGACGTTAATATAGTTGCAGCGCCTCGCCGCGGAACTGCTGACCTTAACGGTAAAGGAGATGTCGTTGGTGGAATAATAGAAATGCGTTACGGTGAAAACGCCCTCAAAGTGATCGAAGGAGTAAAACAAAAGCTTCAGGTGTTGAAACAGGGACTTCCACCTGACGTTGAGATTGTTCCGGTTTATGATAGGTCTGATCTCATAAATCGTGCCATAAAGAATCTGGAGGATAAGTTGATCGAGGAATCGATTATTGTTGCTCTGGTCTGTCTAATTTTCCTGTTTCATTTTAGAAGCGGATTTGTTGCCATACTTACCCTTCCGACTGCGATTCTCATGGCCTTTATCGTGATGAGATGGCAGGGACTGAATGCCAACATAATGTCTCTTGGAGGTATCGCAGTGGCAATCGGAGCAATGGTCGACTCAGCGATTATCATGATTGAAAATGCTCACAAACATATTGAAGTGGACGATGGAAAGACGAATAGGTGGAAGCTTATAACCGAGTCTTCAAAGGAAGTTGGGCCTTCATTGTTCTATTCGCTTCTTGTAATTACGGTCTCCTTCATACCAGTTTTTGCATTAACAGGTCAATCGGGAAGACTCTTCAAACCCCTGGCATTTACTAAGACATATTCAATGGCTGCGGCTGCACTCCTCGGGATAACGGCTGTGCCGATTCTAATGGGGTATTTTATTCGTGGGAAAGTACCCCCTGAGGAGAAAAATCCTTTGAATCGATTTCTCATGAAAATTTATGCTCCCGTTCTCGATTTTGTTTTGAAGTTTAAATGGTGGGTGCTCTCAGGAGCGATTTTGGTAATGCTTGTAACAATTTATCCATTTACAAAATTAGGTTCTGAATTTATGCCACCGCTGTGGGAGGGGACGTTCCTATATATGCCTTCTACATTTCCAGGTATCTCTATTACGGAGTCAAGAAGAATATTGCAACAGACTGACAAGATCATAAAGCAGTTTCCTGAAGTAGAAAGCGTTTTTGGGAAGGCAGGGCGGGCAAATACTGCCCTTGATCCTGCAGGACTAGACATGATGGAAACCACGGTTAATTTGAAGCCCGAGTCGGAATGGCCCAAAGGAATGACGCCGGATAAACTCAAAACTGCACTTAACAATGCACTCCAGGTCCCCGGCCTCTCGAATGTATGGACTATGCCAATTAAAAACAGAGTCGATATGGTGAGTACAGGCATAAAGAGTCAGATCGGGATAAAGATCTCGGGTCCAGATCTGGATACCTTACAAGCGATAGGTGAGAATGTTGAAGCAATTCTCAAACAGGTTCCTGAAACTTTGAGTGCATTTGCCGAAAGAGTAGGATATGGGAACTATATAGACTTTAAGATTGACCGCACCGAAGCTGCTCGTTACGGTCTTACGGTTGAAAATATCGAAGATGTGATTAGAAGCGCTATGGGTGGAATGCCAATAGGACAAATTGTCTCAGGAATCGAACGCTACCCGATAACCGTGCGCTATGCTCTTGAACTCAGGGACAACCCGACCGAGTTGAGGCGGGTACTTGTTCCGACTCCGACCGGCGCACAAATTCCAATTGGTGATGTAGCGCAGATGGCAATTCATCATGGTCCTATGTTTGTCAGAACCGAAGGAGCGGTACCGACAATATACGTTTATGTAGACGCGAACACCTCGGATGTTGGTGGCTATGTCAATAAGGCAAGGCAGTATATAAACACCATGAAACTTCCTCCCGGCTATTTCATAACATGGAGCGGGCAGTTTGAGTATATGAGGGAAGCTGCTAAAACTTTAGCAGTGATAATTCCTGCTACATTGGTTCTTGTTTTATTAATCATTTACTTGAATACGCGGTCAGTAACAAAAACGCTCATAGTGATGCTTGCTGTTCCATTTTCTCTTGTCGGCGCGATCTGGTTACTTTACATTCTCGGTTATAACATGAGTGTCGCTGTTGCTGTGGGAATGATTGCTCTTGCCGGTCTGGATGCGGAAACAGGCGTTGTAATGCTGCTTTATCTTGATCTGGCGTTCGATGAAAAGAAGCGAAAAGCAACGATGCTGACGTTTCGTGATCTGAGAGAAGCCATTCATCAGGGTGCAGTAAGGAGAGTCAGGCCAAAGATGATGACAGCATCTGCTATTCTTGCAGGATTAATTCCCATCATGTGGAGCGTCGGATCAGGCGCGGACGTTATGAAACGCATCGCTGCACCGATGGTTGGTGGGGTTGTTACAAGCGTGCTACTGGAGCTGCTAGTCTATCCTGTGATTTACTACCTATGGCGTGGACACGAAATTAAGAATCAAAACAAATTGGAGGGAGAAAAATAAAATGCAAAACATACACCCATTGTTCGTCCATTTTCCAATCGTCCTGGCACTTGTCGCGGTATTGTTTGAGCTTCTCTCACTGTTCGTGAAAAAGGAAACTCTTTACAATATGACTAATGGTCTGGTCATCCTGACTGCCATTGCTGCCGTTGCAACAGCTTTAACAGGACTTATAGCCGGAGGCTCTGTCCCTCATCCTGATGAAGCACATCCTTTAATGGATACTCATAAGACCCTTGAGTTGATCGGCGGATCATTATCCATCGTCACAGCCCTGTGGGTAGTCTTTTTAAACAAGAGGGTTCGAGTTGTGAGGACGGTTCTTATTCTTTTGACCGCCATAGTAATTTCTTATGGTGCATTCTATGGGGGCCGCCTGGTCTATGAGTACGGCATTGGCACGCAATTAGTCAAAAGCGGTATGATTGATGAGCCAGGGAATCACAGTAACATGAAAGTGCAACACGATTCATCGACTGAAAATATGGGGAATCGTGCGCATTGAATATCTTACAATAAGAGTTCCCGATGCATCTGCTGTTTGGTAAATTTCTGGCTCTCAAGTATGTTTTCACAATGAGCGCCTTCACAGGATCGAGGTCAGGATAAAGCATGACGATATTGATGGGGCGCAAAGAGGCTGACACAGTTTTCGGGTTTCTTCTGCATAGATAGTGAAAAATGTTGAATAAAGAGGAAGTTCAACTTTACTGACCAGACTTGACTTTCTATTTTTGCTTATACTATATTAGCGCAACAAACGAATATGTTGAGAGTAAAGATAAGCTTAATACTTGTAGTCTCAATTCTTAATTCGATAACGTTCCTTTCTTTAACTCGAATGTCCATGTCAACTCTGACGTTTGAAAAAGGTTACGAAACTACAGGTGTACTAAACGTCCTTGACGACTCTGTGGCTTCACATCCACTAAAGACAAAAGACCTCCCTCCAATTGTCGGCATACTCAGTGAAAGGGAGACTCGGTTCAAGTTGCGTTTTCAAGTTTTATGCGGCTTCCTTGATAATCTTGTTCCTAATTTTTCTCCAACTCTCCAATCTCCTATCAATACGCTTGATAAGAAACGATTTATAACTTCATATCGCTCCTCTCTGTCATTCCTTTCAACCCTCCTGATTTAGATATTCTCATTAAATACCGTAAGGAAGTGGTAATAGGCTTCCAGGACGTTAAGGCAAGCGGATAGAACATAAATCCGCGTACCCTCAGTATTTATTAAAATCGGGAGAACTCTATGTATGCAATAACATTGTTGTTTGCGTCATTGTTAAATATAATAATCAACGACACAACCCGTTTAACATATGCAGATGCGCGAGCTCTTTTTGAAAGCCGCAATCAACTTCTGAAAGCTGCAAAAGAAAAAATTGTCGTGACTCATGCGGACCTCGTCTCTTCGGAACTTTTGCCGAATCCACAAATTTCTGCTAATGGATCATTTATAAATATATTCACCAATCCCGTTGATTACTCATCGGCGCAGACAGCTGTTAGACTTGATCAAATTCTCACAGTTGGGCCAAAAAGATCCTTTCGTATTAGCGAAGCTGAACATTCCTATAAGAAAGCGATTGCTGATTATAATGACTTTCACATTCAGCTCCTCCTTGAGATGAAAGAACTTTTCATTGAAGCAGCTTACGCAGAACTGGAGCTCCAGCTTGCCACTGAAAATCACACGTTAATCTCAAATATAATCAAGGCTTCAGAAGAAAGATTGCGAGTTGGAGATATTGGCGAGATGGAATTTAAAGAGCTTTCACTTGATGAGGCCCAGTATGTAATCGATGAAGATGAGGCGAGACAAAATTTGGTAAATGCAATATCGAAACTCAAAACAATGCTTGGATTAGAAGCATCACAACCTGTAAAGGTCTATTACGATTTTAATAGAGCTGCCAAAATTGATACTCTGATAATGCCAGAGTCAACTGCTGTTGAAATCGCATTTGAAAACCGCCAGGATTTGAAATCGCTGAATGAGGAGGTTCGTGCAACTGAGTTCAGGTTGAAGTTTGCCCATGCTGCAATTGTGCCGGATTTAGATGTTGGTCTTGAGTTGGATAGGCAGGGTCCCGGTTTCCAGAATACTATCGGGGGCGGATTGTCTCTAAGCATTCCTTTGTTTAACAGGAACCAAGATGAAATTGAAAGAGCAAAAGCGACCTTAAAGGTAGATGAGGCTTCACTTGAAAACCTCAAGCTTCAAATAAGGAACGAGGTTATGTCTGCGTACTCTAACTATAAGCTATCGTTGAAAGCGCTGAAGTCTTTTTTTCCAGATCTCATGAATAGCGCTGCTGCTGTTCGTGAAATGTCAATGAAAAGTTATTTGAGCGGGAACATCGGGCTTGTCAACTTCTTGCAAGCAGAGCGTGTTTATATCGACGCCGTTAAAAGCTATTATAGAGCTTTGTTCGGAGTTGAAAGAGATAGGATTGTATTGGAAAAAGCTGTTGGAACAGAACTTCCAGAGGAGGGTGAATAAAATGAAAGGTGCAGTAGTTCTAATTTTTATGTATCTGATTTCAATTATTGCTCTTGATGGATGCTCAAACGGAAAAGGGAAAACAATTTCCAAAAGCACAGAGGTGGTTGGCGATACAGTTTTCTTGAGGAGCGATATAGCCAGGGGTATAAAAGTGGTTAAACCTGTCCTAAAGAACAACATTGAGGAGACCAGACTACTTGGAAAGGTTGATTTTGATCCGGACTACACTACCCAGGTTTACTCTCTCGTGAACGGATCTATCTCAAGAATATATGTAACCCAGGGATCTCTTGTCCAAAAAGGAGATGTTCTGGCAGAGATTCATTCGAGCGACTATGCTTCAGCAATATCTGATTATGAAAAAGCACTCTCTAATTTAAACATTGCAGAGAAAAATCTATCACGCGTTAAGGATCTTTATTCTAACAAAATCTTATCGGATAGAGAAATGCAGATGGCGGAAAACGATTACCAGTATGCGAAAGCTGACTATGAGAGAGCCTATAAGACAATATCTATACTTGGTTGGGAAAAAGATCATAAGGACACTGACTACCGCATTCGTGCGCCAATATCTGGCACGGTACTCTACCGTGGTGCTGAGCCAGGATCAGAAGTCAGGGCGGATGGCAGCCCTTTGTTTGTAATTGGAAATACCAGGAGAATATGGATCGACCTCAATGTGTTCCAGAACGAAATGTCCAGATTAAGCATAGGCGATAGCGTTTTAATATATTTTCCAGGTACCGGTTTCCAAGCCCTTCGTACGAGGATTAACTATATAAGTAACGTGATGGATCAAAACACGTTTACTGCAGTTGCCCGATGTGTTGCTAACAATCCTCTCGGGATACTTAAACCAAACATGTATTGCATAGCAACAGTAGTTCATCGAGAAGGGAAAGCTCTATTCGTTCCTCCTTCCTCAGTAATATATGACTCGGATGGTAACACTTATGTGTTTGTACGACATGGTGAGAGGTCGTTTGAAAAAAGGAAAATCACCATCTCAAAGATGTCTAAAGGCGGGGATATCGTTGTGATTGGTCTTAATCAAAATGACGAAATTGTTTTAGAGAAAGCTCTTTTTCTCAACGAAGAATTTAGTCTTGCCATAAAATGATTGTGTAAATCCCGCAAACATGTGTTCAATCATGAGTGGTTCAGTCAAACAAATAATAATTATGAGAGGACATAGATGCTTAAGAAAATCATAGAGTTTTCTCTTAAGGAAAAACTAATGGTGTATTCCGGAGTATTAATTGTTACAGGCCTGGGTCTGTACGCTTTTTCGCAGCTACCAATCGAAGCATATCCTGACTTAACTAACACTACAGTACAGATAATTTCTCAGTGGCCTGGGAGAAGCGCTGAGGAAGTCGAAAAATTTATTACGATTCCAGTAGAAACGGAAATGAATGCAATACCACATTTGACAGATGTCCGTTCAGTTTCTTTGTTTGGCTTGTCTGTAGTTACCCTAACATTTGATGACAATACCACAGATTTTTACGCTCGATCCAAGGTGGTTGAAAAGCTTCAAAATGTCTCGCTACCTGATGGTGTCAATCCCCAGCTCTCTCCTCAAAGTGGACCGACAGGCGAGATATATCGCTACATTCTTGTCGGAAATGGCGTGACGACAATGGAGTTGAAAACCGTTGAAGACTGGATACTGGAACGTCAATTTAAAACGGTTCCGGGGGTTGCTGATGTTGTGAGTTTTGGCGGACCGACAAAGCAGTATGAAGTCGATGTCGATCCAGAAAAGCTGTCCTACTATGGCTTATCCCTTCAGCAAGTCGTGCAGGCTATTGGTGAGAACAATGCAAATGCTGGGGGGAGCTTAATTGAACAGGGAGAGCAGGGATACGTGCTGCGCGGAATCGGACTTCTCAAGACGGTAAGCGACATAGAGAACGTCATAATTGGATATAACAAAGGTACTCCAGTGACGGTTGACCAGATTGGCACTGTCAGAGTTGGTCACGCCATCAGACTGGGCAAGGTTGGTTACCAGAATGATGACGATGTTGTTGAAGGGATCGTGCTCATGCGGAGAGGAGAAAACGCTTCAAAGGTCATCAAGGCCGTGGAAGAAAAGGTTGACGACATTAACTCCCAAATTTTGCCGAAAAATATTAAAATCGTCCCCTATTACGATAGATCCCATCTTGTAGAGGTTACAACGCATACGGTGTTACACAACCTTGTTGAAGGGATGATGCTCGTCATGATTGTTCTATTTGTGTTCCTCGGAAATGTTAGGAGTGCCCTAATCGCTGCTGTAGTTGTGCCTCTCTCTCTTCTTATAGCCTTTATTTTAATGTGGATAAGAGGGATGTCTGCAAACCTTTTGTCACTTGGAGCTGTAGATTTCGGGGTGATAATTGATGGGGCTGTTATAATGGTCGAAGCGATAACCGCATCAATTGCTGCACGCAACGCGATCGATGCCGAGACAAGGGTGGGAATCATCAAGCGTACCGCATTTGAAGTAAGTAAGCCAATATTCTTCTCCGCGATTATAATCATAGCCGCTCTAATTCCAATTTTTACATTTCAGCAAATAGAGGGGAAAATGTTCTCGCCGCTTGCTTACACCATTGGTTTTGCACTTCTCGGTGCCCTTGCATTGAGCTTGACATTGGTTCCCGCACTTTCCGACAACCTATTGAGGGGGAAGGTTACTGAGAAAAGTCCGATTGTTGACTTTTTGCTTAGAAATTATCTGAAAACACTTGACTTTGCTTTGAAACATGACTGGAAAGTTTTGATCGGATCGTCGATAATTCTACTCGTCAGTCTATATTCGGCACGATTCCTCGGAAGTGAGTTCTTACCGCATTTAAATGAAGGCGATCTCTGGGTTCGGGCAACAATGCCAATGAGCATCAGTCCGACAGAAGCTGACTCTATTACTGCGAAAATACGTCGGATTATTATGAACTTTGATGAAGTTCAAACTGTGGTTTCTCAGCTTGGCAGGCCTGATGATGGAACGGATGCTACCGGTTTTTTTAACGCCGAATTCTTTGTAGGCCTTAAGCCTTTGGATAAATGGAAAAATCACAAAGACAGGTTTACGCTTATAAGTGATATGTATAAGAAATTGAACGACTTGCCAGGAATCGACTTCAATTTTTCACAACCAATTGCCGATAATGTGGAGGAGGCAGTGACGGGTGTTAAAGGAGAGCTGGCAGTAAAAGTCTTCGGGAAGGATTTAAATATTCTAGAAGAAAAGGCTCAAGAAATTAGTAATATCATTCAGACAGTCTCTGGCATAACAGATGTGGGAATATTTCGTGAAATTGGTCAGCCCACAGTTGAAATTACGGTTGATCGGACAAAAGCGGCGAAGTATGGCATCAATGTAAGCGATGTACAGGAGCTAATACAGTCTAGTATAGGAGGAACGGTTGCAACCCAACTTTATGAAGGAGAAGAACATTTTGACGTGGTGGTCAGACTTGAAAAGGCATACAGAAATTCAATAGAAAAGATCGGCTCAATGCTGGTCACAACCCCATCGGGAGCAAGAATCCCTCTTTCTGAAATTACCGACATTTCTTACAAACCAGGTGCAGCTTTCATCTACCGCGAGAAAAATTCAAGGTTTATCGCTGTGAAGTTCAGTGTCCGCGGGAGGGATCTTGGAGGTGCAGTGAGGGAGGCACAATCCAAAGTTGAAAAGTCAGTTCAACTTCCGGAAGGATATTACACTGTATGGGGAGGTGAGTTCGAAAATGAACAACGGGCTCTATCACGCCTTGCTATAGTTATACCTTTAAGCTTGCTGATAATTGGTTTGCTACTATATTCTACCTTTGATTCATGGGGGTATGCATTGATTATCCTTTCAAGCATGCCTTTTGTTATAATTGGGGGGGTGTTTGGTCTTCTGATTTGGCATCTTCACTTTTCTGTAGCTGCAGGAATCGGCTTTGTTGCATTGTTTGGCGTCAGTGTGCAGGATGGAGTAGTCCTCTTATCATATGTAAAAGCGCATCGGACAGATTACCCGGATAAAATTGAACTGATAAAGGCTGCGGCTTCAAGGAGATTGAGACCAATCGTCATGGTAGCGCTTCTTGCTATCCTTGGCCTTACACCAGCAGCGCTTTCGACTGGAATTGGGAGTGAGACACAAAAGCCATTAGCTGTAGTAATTGTCAGTGGATTGTTTGTCGCAGTAGGGCTTAACCTTATTGTTCGGCCAGTTCTGTTCAAACTTTTTACACCAAAGGAATAAGCTGAAGATTTGGGTAAAATATATGACTTTGAAGATGTAAACCTGTGCCCTGGACAGCATAAACCGCCTTTGCATAACCAGAATTTGTAAGTCAGGATCAATAGATATGGGCTGAGCTTGCTGAAATATCTTGTGTTTGGTGGGCATTGTGTTACTCTTCCGGATCCTGTCATTGCTGTCGGACTTGCCTTATTGCTTTTGATACTGGATAAGCATTAATTTAAGACATTGCGAAGGAGAAAATAGAATGATTTCTGTTATTTTGGTGGTGCTTTCAAGTTACCTATTGGGATCTCTTCCCACGAGTATAATTGTAGCACGGATTTTGCGGGGGATTGATATTAGAAATTTTGGAAGTGGAAATGCAGGCGGCACAAATGTAATAAGAGTTTTAGGGTGGGGACCTGGTATTTTTGTGATTTTAATAGATGCTTTAAAAGGTTTTGTGGCTGCTGTCGTATTATCTCATTTCTTCTACGGATCATTCCCTCTGGAAAATGGCACGCCACTTCCTGATTTTACTGTGGTCCAGCTTATGGCAGGATGCAGCGCAATCCTGGGTCATACATGGACAGTCTTTGCTGGTTTTCGCGGAGGAAAGGGGATAGCTACTGCTGCTGGAATGCTTCTTGGAATTTCACCAGTTGAAGTGGGGATAGCTTTTGGCGTTTTTGCTGTAGTAGTTATGAGTTCTCGGTACGTTTCTCTTGGATCTGTAAGCGCTGCTCTTGTGTTTCCAGTCGCTATGTTCATTCGCGCTAATGTTTTCAACGCGAGCATGAGATACTATCATAGCATGATTTATTTCAGCATTTTTATTTCCGCCTTTCTCATTTATAATCACAGATCGAATATAAAGAGACTCCTTAAGGGTCAAGAGCATCGCCTTGAGAAGATAAGATTTTTCTCTTCATCTATGTCTGGATTGAAATCAAAAGGAAATAGCAAAATCGTTAAATGAAGGTCTCCGTCTTAGGCGCAGGGGGCTGGGGAACAGCTCTCTCAATCCTCTTGCATGACAACGGAGCAGGGGTTACTCTATGGGCTTACAAACAGGAGTATGCCAAAGAACTTTCTGAATCTCGCGAAAACAAGAACTATCTCCCGGGGGTCATTATTCCTCACCAGATTAAGGTTACTTCAGATATATTTGAAGCAGTCGAACCTGCGGAATTCATCGTGGTTTCAATCCCATCTCAATACGTTCGTGAACAGCTCAGTACAATCGCTGAGGTGGATTTCTCGAACAGGATATTTATAAACACTGCAAAGGGAATCGAAACGACAACTCTCAGTACTATGTCAGACGTTGTGGAGAGCACTTTGAAAAAATTTAACAGGAAGAATTATGTCGTCTTGTCAGGTCCTAGCCATGCTGAAGAGGTCAGTAGAAGAATGCCAACTGCGGTTGTTGTTGCTTCTATCCATGAAGAAACTGCAGAAAGGGTGAGGAAATTATTTATGAACGCTTACTTCAGGGTATACCTTAACAATGATGTAAGGGGGGTTGAACTCGGTGGGTCGTTGAAGAACATAATTGCTCTTGCAGCTGGAATCAGCGATGGAGCTGGTTTCGGTGATAATACGAAAGCTGCTCTAATGACGAGGGGAATGACGGAAATCTCGCGATTGGGTGAAATTCTCGGAGCCCATCAAAGGACATTTTCAGGCCTGTCCGGTATTGGAGACTTAATAGTTACGTGTATGAGTCGCTACTCAAGAAATAGATATGTGGGGGAGCAAGTTGGTGCAGGGAGAAGTCTGAATGAAGTACTCGGGGAAATCAAGATGGTTGCAGAGGGTGTTGCAACAACACAAGCGGCCATGTCATTGGCGAGAAAGCATGACATTGAAATGCCAATTGTTGAACAGGTGAACAGTGTACTTTTTCATGGGAAAGATCCGCAAATTGCTATGCGTGAACTGATGACGCGGCCAGGGAAAAAGGAATACTAATATGCTGGGCTTTGAACAGGTGCACATTGGAATGAGCGAGAACAATAGTGCTCTCACAGGATGTACTGTGTTATTGTTTGATGGAGGAGCTAGGGCAAGTGCCGATATTAGAGGGGCGGCTCCTGGAACTCGTGAAACTGCACTTTTAGCCCCTGACAAACAAATGGATCGGGTTGATGCGATCCTGTTAACAGGGGGGAGTGCTTATGGCCTCGCTGCAGCAAATGGTGTTGTAAGATATCTTTCTGAAAGAGGAAGAGGGTACAAAACCCCGTGGAATGTCGTGCCTATCGTTTCAGCAGCGGTAATTTATGACCTGAACATTGGTGCAAATGATGTCTTTCCGGATGATGAAATGGGTTACCAATCATGTGTAAGTGCAGAGAAGGGGGAATTTATTTCGGGTTCACATGGCGCTGGGATAGGGGCAACCGTCGGGAAATGGGCTGGAGCGGAGTTTGCAATGAAATCAGGGCAGGGGAAGGCTACATTGCAGATTGGACAGCTCAAAGTTTCTGCGGTTGTCGTTGTAAATTGTGTTGGCGATGTAATTGGCAGTGACGGTCAGGTGATTGCTGGAGCAATAAAGGGGGAGAATATAATTATTCAAGATACGAAGAATGTCAGCCGTATACTGTCAGCTCCTATATCTGGTATGAATACAACATTGTGTGTGGTAGTAACCAATGCATCGTTCAATAAGGCTGACTTAAATCGCATTGCACAACGTGGGCACGATGCATTTGCCAGGAAGATAGTGCCAGTCCATACGAGCTTCGACGGGGACACAGTATTTGCTGTTTCTCTTGAGGAAGTTGACGCCCCCCTCGACGTAGTCGCAGGGATGGCGGTAGATGCTATCGAGATGGCGATTGAAGATGCTGTAATATCTGCAGAGCCTCTTAACGGGCTACCTGCCTACAGTGACATACATAAAAGCTCCACTCCTCGTGCTAATTAATGAGTTTTGTGAATCATCGACTCGATAAATTGGGCAATGGCCGACTTAAAGTGTGGGAGGGACTCAGAGTGAATGTACATCATGTGTCCTGCTTCAAAGTACTGCATGTGGATCCTTTTCTGTAAATCAGGGATGTTGCTACCTAGATGATCGAACGTGTATTCGGTAGCGAAGAATGGGGTAGCTAAGTCATAATATCCGTTGAGAACAAGGATGTTTAAGTAGGGGTCTTTAGATAAGACATCCGCCAGATCGGGGGCAACATTTGGATTCTGGAATCCAAACTCACGGCGGCCTTCACGCTTCCAGTTCCATTTGAATCCGCTTGAACGATACGCGGAAATATGATATGTTTCGCCAGAAGGGTAATTAAGATCGTTGTGCAGGTAATTGAGAAAATCTGTGATGAAAACTGGACTTATAGATGTACTCTGAGGATCGTATTCGGCATATTCACCCAAAAGATCCTGACTTGGACCTTCATAACGTGAGTCAAGCCTTCCAACGATCTTACCCTTTTCACGCAACAGCTCTTCGGTGAACTGGGGTTCACTTACTCTCAGATTAGCCTTTTGCCAATAGGACTTGGAGATACCTGTGTACTCATAAAGTTTCTGGAGAACGCTATCTATTTCAGTACTGTCTGCATTCCCTCCGCTAAACAAGACTCGAGCGTATTCTCCTTTTGCAAAATTTCTTACTTTGTTCAAAAAAGCTTTAAGGTCGTTAGGCCTGTCAGGTAAAGTATGATGGTACCAGGCTACAGCTGCATAGGTTGGAAGATATAATATGTATGGCAGGTCGTTACCTGGAGCAAAGGCAAGTGTTTCGAAGTTCAGGACGGTTGAAACAAGTATTACTCCGTTTACCGCTATTCCGAGGTGCTCAAAAAGGTAATCTGCAACACCAGCAGATCTTGTTGTTCCATAGCTTTCTCCAAGGAGAAACTTCGGTGAATTCCACCTGTTGTTTGCACTTATATATTGAAATATGAAATTGCTCACTGATTTAATATCCTCGTCGACCCCCCAGAAGTCAGAACCTTTAGCCTTGCCCACAGGTTTGCTCAACCCAGTTCCAACGGGGTCAATCATAACGATATCACTTATGTCGAGTAGCGTGTACTGATTCTCCTCAATTTTGTAAGGTGCCGGCGGGGTGGCTTCCGGGTCATCGATTACTACTCTTTTTGGACCAAGTGCTCCCATATGCAGCCAGATTGACGACGAACCTGGACCTCCATTGTAAGCAAACGTAATAGGCCGCTGAGAAGGGTCAGTTACGCCTTCTTTCGTGTATGCAGTAAATCCAAAAAGGGCTATTGGTTTGTCTGCGTCATCCCTGAGGAGTAGTGTCCCTGTAGTGGCCGTGTAATGGATTTGCTGGCCCCCGATCGTTATGGTGTGATGAGTGGTGATTTGAACAGGCTTTGGAATAGGTGTACCTGAGGTGTCGACCTCTGCGTTCTTTATTTGAGGAGATGCATATAGTGAATAACTGGATAAGAAAAGTGTTACAGCTAAGGCGATAGTTAATGAACGCATTACCAAATCCTCCTTTATTTTTTCATTTTAAAAGCTATTGCCAAATCTCCATATATTCAACACTTGGTCAGTTCTGGCAAATTTTTTTTAAGTACAAGTGGCCTTCTTAAAATGCCTGGAATTGCAGGAATTAAGGTCTTTTGAACTAACCTTTAAATTACTTGCTTTTTAGTGGCAGTCAAGATATTTTGATATAGCGAGTTGAAAATGGAAAACGATGATTTTGAATTTCCGCTTGACGATGACGAATACGACGAATTCGAAAAGCGGAATATCAACGAAGAAATAAAAAGGCTCAGGAAAGAGGAGCCAAATTTTTCTAGTATTGGCGCTTTGGAAGAAATTATTGAGTATTTCCTTTCCCAGGATAAACTGGATGATGCCCTCTTCTTTGCCAACAAACTCCTCGACCTGATGCCAGCAAGCGCAGACAACTGGTTTAAGCGCGGTGAAATTTACGAGATGATGGGGGACTATGAATCTGCCCTTTCTGATTACTCCAAAGCTCTGGACTTGAACCCAATAGAAGTTGACGCAATCGTTGGTAAAGCCAACTGCCTGCAGCTTCTTGATAGATGGGATGAAGCTCTGGAAACTGTCGAACGAGCAATTGACCTTGATCCAGGTAACTATGAAGCATTGATGAATAAGGGTATCATTCTGGAAAAACTAAACAGATATGATGAGGCATCGAGAGTGTTCAAGTACCTTACAGAGCTTGAACCCTCCGATAAAGATGCGTGGTTCGAGCTCGCTTACTGCTACGATCTTTTGAATGAGCCAGAAAAGTCATTAAGATGCTACGACAAAGTAATTGAACTCGATCCATACAATAACAGGGCATGGTATAATCGAGGGGTTGCATTGAGTGTCCTCGGAAGATTCCAGAAAGCGGTTGAAAGCTACGATATGGCTTTAGCAATAGACGAGAAATTTACCCCAGCCTGGTATAACAGGAGCAATGCCCTTCTTAGCATGGGTAAGCTTCATGAGGCTATAGATAGCTTTCGAACAGCACTTAAGTATGACCCAAAAGACTTAGCCTCCTGGCATAATATGGCTACGGCTTACGAAGATCTGGGTGAGTATAAGGAAGCAATACATGCTTATACTGAGGCTCTTAAACTCGACCCAGACCATGTCGAGTCCCTCTTTGGAAGGGCAATTTGCTACGATGCCTTGAATATGTATCGAAAAGCCTTGCTGGACTTGAAGAAAGCCTCGGGTTTAAGTCCGCAGGACCCAGAAATCTGGCACGCTCGCGGAGATGTGGAATTTACACTTGAGCTTTTTGAAGAAGCTGCTCAGAGCTATCGAAAAGTTGTCGATGTGGACTCATCCAATGTGGACGCATGGCTGGATCTGGGCGATTCGCTTGTTGAAATCGAAAAGTATGAAGAAGCTTTCTATGCATATAACAGGGTAATTCAAATATCGCCGGACTGGAGCGAACCCTATTACCAACGATGCAAGTGCAACCTATACGTTGGCAAGTATGACGAAGCTGTAAGGGATGCGAAAAAGGCTCTTTCTCTTGAACCTCATAAGATCAATACTTTTTTTCAGGACTTTGGACAAATACAACACTCAGATCCGGAAATTCTTGTAAAATTTGTTTTCCCTGTTTACGATTGGTTGGTAAATGAAAAAAAATATAAAGGTACCCGCTAAAATAGTTGGAATAATTGGGCATCCTGTTTCGCACACTTTTTCCCCTCAGATTCACGAAACAGCCTTTAAACTGACAAAGCAGAACTATACTTACCAGGTATTTGATGTGCATCCTAAAAATGTTCGCGATGCATTGCGGGGGATTGTGGCTCTTGGAATAGTAGGCTTGAATGTGACTGTTCCTCATAAAGAATCAGTTCTCGAATTTCTGGATGAAATCTCAGCAGATGCTCGTTTGGTTGGTGCGGTCAATTGCATACACTGTGATAACGAAACCCTTATAGGGTATAACACAGACATTTACGGCGCACTCGAAACTCTTAAACCGTACCGGGAGAAGATTATGGGCGAACCAGTTACGGTTTTTGGGGCGGGAGGTGGGGCACGTGCCGTCATTTATACGCTGGTTACCTATTTCAAACCTTCTCAAATATTCGTTGTAAATCGGGATATTTCCCGGGCTGAAATCCTCAAAAAGTTCTTTGCAGACTCTCAAAATTATTTTAACATAAAGGTTATCGAATTGCATAACCCGGACGAGAATTTGGCAATTGATGCCAGCAGGCTTGTTATTAATGCTACTCCTGTAGGAATGTATCCAAATATTGGGGAAAGCATAATTTTGTCTGATTCTAGAGACTTAGAAGGGAAAATATTTTTCGATCTTATTTACAATCCGGTTGAAACTGAGTTCCTAAAGATTGCACGTGAAAAGAACGCAATTGCGATAGGTGGGATTGAAATGCTTTATCAGCAGGCGGCAAAAGCGTTCGAAATCTGGACAGGCGTTCCAATGCCAATCGAAAAAGTTCGAGCCAAACTTGATACAAGTTTATTCAATCAAACTAAACGCAGAGTGTAATATCTTTTTATCTACCGAGCCTCATACCCGGGTCTTAAAATAAATTCAATAATTGAGAGTGCATCCTCAATCGGCATAGTAGATATTTGCATATCGTTATCTGCGACACTTGCGGAAAGCCTTCGTATGGCGTTTTGGAGCTCGGGCCGGAGATTCTCAATCTGAGAAAGCCTCTTCAAGACCTCCATTGCGCTTATTGGATGGCCAGGATGTGGATTTAGGTCTGATTTCTCATAAGCCCTTGCAACAGCGCGACGCGCGCACACCCGTGCCTTTCCAAGGTTTCCACTTTTCAACGCATCTTGAGCGGTGTATAGTTCGAGCTGAACCTCCTGGGGTAGGTGTACTGTACTCATTGCGTTAAATACTCAGCCAGGAACTTGCCAGTATGTGAAGATTTATTCAGGACAATGTCTTCTGGAGTGCCTTCTGCTACAATATATCCCCCAGCTTCACCACCCTCAGGTCCGAGGTCAATGACCCAGTCTGCACTCTTTACCACGTCAAGATTGTGTTCAACTATGATTACTGTGTTGCCACGGTCCACCAGTTTTTGTAAAAGCTCTAACAATATCTTGATATCCTCAAAATGCAGTCCTGTCGTTGGCTCGTCGAGTATGTAAAGTGTCCTACCCGTAGCAACCTTCGCTAATTCAGTTGCGAGCTTCACCCTCTGTGCTTCACCGCCAGAAAGTGTGGTAGATGATTGGCCAAGTCTGATGTATCCGAGGCCTACTTCGACCATTGTCTGCAATTTCCTTCTTATAACAGGTACCTCGCTAAACAGTAAAAGTGCATCTTCGACAGTCATTTCGAGAACATCGGCTATTGATTTACCCTTGTATTTTATTTCGAGAGTAGAGGTGCTGTAACGTTTTCCATTGCAAGCTTCGCATTTAACATATACATCCGGGAGGAAGCTCATTTCAATTTTTCTCATCCCATCACCTTCGCAAACTGGGCATCTTCCATCAGAAACGTTAAATGAAAATCTTCCGGGCTTATAACCTCTCAATCTTGACTCCGGTAACTGGGCAAACAAATCACGAATTGCTGTAAATACCCCAACATATGTCGCAGGATTCGAACGGGGGGTCCTTCCAATTGGAGATTGATCAACATCAACGACCTTGTCAATATACTCTATCCCCTCGATGCCTTCGTAAGGGAGTGGCTGATCCTTGTGGCCGTAAAAGCGCTTTGCAAGAATACGGTAAAGGGTGTCATTTATCAGCGTCGATTTACCTGAGCCACTTACTCCTGTAACGCAAATAAGTAGTCCGAGAGGAAAAACGACAGTTATGTTCTTAAGATTGTTTCCTGATACATTTTTGAGGATGAGCTTTTCGGCACCAGGTGGTCTACGAACTCCTGGAACAGGAATCTTTTTTTCCCCCCTGAGGTATGCAGCAGTGAGGGATTGCTCTTTTTCTGAAATGATATCTTCCCATGTTCCAGCTTTTACTAAATTCCCGCCATGTTCACCTGCACCTGGTCCCAGATCTACGATAAAATCCGCATTTTCCATTGTTTCACGGTCATGCTCAACAACGATAACCGTGTTTCCAATATCTCTCAGTGATTTCAGTGAATTGATGAGTTTCAAATTGTCCCGCTGATGCAAGCCAATAGATGGTTCATCGATTACGTACAAGACCCCGGTCAGTTGTGATCCAATTTGCGTTGCCAATCTAATTCTTTGGGATTCGCCTCCAGAAAGTGTGCCAGATGCCCTGTTCAATGTCAGATAACCCAATCCCACTCCAAGTAAGAATTTCAACCTCGATCTTATTTCGTTAATAATTGGCTGAGCTATTTTCAGTCGTCGTGGATTTAGCTCAAGATTTTCAAAAACCTCGTAAACCTGATCAACAGGATTTTTCACAACTGTTGCGATGTCTAACTGAAAACCATTTGGTGTAACAATCCGCACAAATCTACTTTCTTCCCTGAGGCGTGTCCCCTGACATGCTTCGCATTCGACAAAAGGGAGAGCTGCTTCTACCTCTTTTGAGCTAGAGCCAAAATAAACATCAAAGCTCAATTCCTTGAGCATCGGTATCAAGCCATTAAATCTCGATCCAAAGTTTGATATGGACACTCCAGCAAATTCGACTTCTGTCCGTGAGTCTTTTCCACGGTCGCCATAGAAAATTGTTTGCTTTGCTGCAGCAGGCAAATTTTTGAACGGGGTGTTCACGTTTACACCAAACCGTTTAAGTACTCCGTTCAAAAGACTGAGCATGAAGAAATCGTCTGTCTTTGGAAATAACAGGGCGCCCTCGTTGATAGAAAGTTCATCATTGATGATCAGTGCTTCTTGTGTAATTTTTCGACTAAATCCAGTTCCCGAACAAAACTGACACATTCCAAATTTTGAATTAAACGAAAAAGAATTTGGCGCCAGTTCCGGATAACTTGTACCACACTTAGGACATGCTCTCAGTCGACTGAAAAAGTGTTCTCTAAAACTCTCCGCCTCTACCGCAATTACTGTCCCTTTGCCCTTCTCTAAAGCCAATTTCAGTGATTCACGCAAACGGGAAATAGATCTCTTCTGGATTCTTAATTTGTCGACAACCAGTTCGATGTTGTGAGCAGCATACCTGGAAAGCTCCATTCCAGAAAATAATTCTTTTATCTCCCCGTCAATTCGTGCCTGTACATAGCCTTCTGCCATCAATTCACGGAATAATTCACGATAATGTCCCTTTCTACCAACGACTAGTGGGGATAGCAAGTAAATATTTTTTCCGTCCAGATTTTCAAGAATGGAGTTGAAAATTTGATCGAAAGTCTGCTGCTCCACGGGCACATTGCACTTTGTGCAAAATTGAGTGCCAATTTTAGCAAAGAGAAGCCTGATGTAATCATAAATCTCAGTAACCGTACCAACGGTTGAATGCGGGTTAGTAGAAGTTGTTTTTTGTTCAATAGAAATTGAAGGACTGAGCCCTTCTATAAGATCAACGTCGGGTTTTTCTAATATTTCAAGGAACTGCCTTGCATAAACCATCATTGTTTCGAGATATCGCCGTTGCCCTTCCGCGTAAATTGTGTCGAAAGCTAAAGAGGACTTCCCGCTTCCGCTTAAACCTGTTATTACAATGAGCTTTCCTCGAGGGATATCGAGATCAATGGACTTCAAATTGTGCTGTCGGGCACCACGTATAACAATCCTGGAGGTATCTGGGACAAATTTCATTCGAAACTTAAAATTATTGAGGCAAGCGCTGAGATTCAATGCATGGAGCTATCCGTCATATGCTCTTCGAAGCACCTGCGTTCTACCATAATAAATAACCTTGGAAATGAGCTCGGAGGATGTATATTATTATTCTATGAAACTTTTGGCAATTGAAACATCTTGCGATGAATGCTCTGCGGCAGTGTTAGACGGGCCTGTGCTAAAATCTGTCATAATATCCTCTCAGTTAATACATAATCAATTTGGTGGTGTAGTTCCAGAGCTAGCTTCTCGTGCACATGTGGAACTGATCGTTCCAGTGGTTGCCGATGCTCTAAAAAAGGCTGCGGAATCGAAAAATGATATGGAGTCAATAGCGGTAACGTTTGGTCCAGGGCTGGCAGGTTCATTGATCGTGGGGTTAAGTTTTGCAAAGTCTTTTGCTGCTGCTCTTGGATTGCCATTGATAGGATTGAATCATATGGAAGGTCATCTCTATTCGAGTTTTCTCGAGAAGCCTGAGCCACGATTTCCTTTTATATCACTCATTGTAAGTGGGGGTCACACAATGCTAATATTGGTAAAGAAGCCTTACGAGCACATTCTCTTAGGACAAACCAGAGATGATGCAGCGGGAGAAGCTTTTGACAAGGTCGCAAAGCTCCTTGATCTTGGATACCCTGGTGGCCCGATTATTGACAAGCTTGCAAAAGGCGGGAACCCACAAGCTTTTGAATTCCCTCGCGCATTTCTCGATGACCATTCGTTTGATTTTAGTTTTTCCGGAATTAAAACGAGCGTTTTGTACCTCTTAAGAAAATTGGGCTATACTTCTGATTTGAAAAATTCAAACCTTGTGAATGATATATGTGCCTCTTTTCAAAGTGCTGTGGTTGATGTTCTTGTCGAGAAAACCTTTGCAGCTGCAAAGGAATTTGATGTAAAATCCATATCTGTAGCTGGCGGGGTAGCATCAAACAGTGAATTGCGAAGGGTGTTTACGGATCGAGGCTCAAGTGAGGGTATAACCATTCACTTTCCCCGACCTTTATTTTGTACTGATAATGCCGCTATGATTGGGATTGCTGCGTATTTCAAAATTCAAAAATACGGGATTGTAAATGACCTATTCCTAAAACCCGTTCCAAATCTTGCACTCAACTTTTAGTATTGAAGACAAAATGGCTAACAAAATAACTGAACTCATTTCTAATGCGTTGAAAGAAAATCGAAAGATATTAAGTGCCTATATAATGCCAGGTTTTCCAGATTATCAAGCAACTTTTGAAATCTTTAGAGGAGCTTTTGATGCTGGCGTGGACTTAATTGAGTTGGGCATTCCCTTTAGTGATCCACTTGCAGATGGTCTCGTTATCCAGAGGAGCGCTCAAGTGGCAATCGGTAATGGGATTACTCCTCGCATGGTGCTTGAAATTGCTGGAGAACTTGCACAAAAATTCCCTGTACCAGTTATTGCTATGGGGTACTACAACTCTTTTCTAAATGGGATTGGCAAAAATTTTATGAGTGAACTGGCGCGCTGCAGCGTTTCAGGATTGATTATACCTGACCTATCTTACGAGGAATCAAATGTTGTATTTGAAAACGCCAGGACTAATGAAATATCCCTTGTTATGCTAATCGCGCCAACATCTGATGACCAGCGAATCAGGAAGATTTCGCATTTGTCGACTGACTTTAACTATTGTGTCTCTGTTACAGGGGTGACCGGTGCAAGAAAATCTTTGGTGACTGACGAAATGAAAGCTTTCTTGAAAAGGGTTCGCAGAAACTCATTAAAGCCATTTGTGGTCGGGTTCGGAATCTCCAATCCTGAAACAGCAAGGGAAATCTCACTCTTATCGGATGGTGTTGTAGTTGGTTCTGCCCTGCTGGAGAGGGTCTCCGCTGGTGGTAAAGATGTATATAAAAATACATATGAGTTCTTAAAAAGTTTGAGGGATGTTCTGTGATACACGATCAACTAAAATCGTTGAGAAGAAAAATCGATCGCATCGACAGAAAGATTGTAAAGCTGCTTAACAAGAGGGCAGAATTTGCGCATGAGATAGGCGAGATCAAAGGGCAGCTACAAATGGAAATTTATTTTCCTCAGAGAGAGGAGGAAGTTCTCCGTAACGTCTCATATGAGAATAATGGCCCTATGACGAATGAGTCTATTAGATCAATTTTCAAGAAAATTATCGAAGAGACCCGCAAGATAGAGAACCCGAGTTCAAAATAATAGTAATCTCATTCCTTATGTGGAGCTTAAAAAGAGCAAAGAAGGCTTTCTTTAGCATTTTTTTCATCGCAGCAGTCATCGTGATTGTATTGATCATCGTTTTCTTTCTTCCATATCATCACGCTTCAGGGAAGGGTGTGGTTATTACTGTAGATCGGGGAAGCTCAGCGAGTCAAATCTATGATCAACTTGGAAGCCAGCGGCTCGTATCGAACAAGCTCCTTTTTAAAATCGCAGCCAGGATTTTTGGTATTGATCGCAGAATCAGAGCAGGGAAGTATCTGTTTGTCGGCAATTATTCGGATTATAATGTTCTCAGGTTGCTATCTACTGGGAAGAGCAATCTCCTCGTCCAGGTTACAATTCCAGAAGGTTTAACCATTCGTCAAATAGCTGCAATAATGGATAGAGAAGTTGGTGTTGACTCGACAGAATTTGTCGACATAGCCATGAAAGATAGTCTTTCACATGCACTGGGATTACCTTCGAAAAATTTAGAAGGCTTTGCATTCCCCGAGACTTATGAATTTTATTATGGTACAGATCCACGAGAAATTCTTGAGAGAATGGTTGATGAGTTCAAGCTTTTCTTCAACGATTCCCTTAAGAATAGGCTTGAAAAATTACATGTCTCGCTTCTTGAAGTAGTGACGATTGCCTCTATAGTCGAAGCAGAAGCTAAAGTTGATTCTGAACGAGCTATAATTGCCAGTGTTTACTACAATCGTTTGAGGAAAGGAATGCCATTAGAGGCAGATCCAACTATTGAATATGCTCTTGGCCAGCACAGGAGAATTTATTATAAGGATTTGCATATAAGATCTCCTTACAACACGTATAAGAAAATTGGATTACCACCAACGCCAATTTGTAATCCAGGTAGAAAGTCTATATTGGCAGCTCTTTATCCAGCAGAGACCAATTATCTCTATTTTGTTGCAACAGGTAGTGGAGGACACCGTTTCAGCAGAACATTCGCACAGCACTTACGTGCCGTGCGTGCCTACAGAAAGGAAGTATTTGGTCGTTGAATAAGTTTTTTGAAATAATTAGGCTGGAAATGTTGCAATCTTTCAAGCGGCGGGGACTTAAAGCGCTCGTTCAATTCCTTATGCCAGAATTGCTCGCAGGAGTAATAGTTGCGATTGCCATCAGGAGCAATTTGTCTGGGTTGAGAAGTGGATTTATGTTTCAGGTGGTGTTTAGTACATCCCTTTTTATACTATTTGCGGAGTCGAGAAGAGTTTTTGTTGTTGAGAGTGATACTGAAAATTTTTATTACTCCCCTCCTACGTTGCAATACCATATAGCGATATTTATATCATTTGTTGTCATCTCAATACTGGTGGCAGCAGCCATTGCGGCAGCACCTGTCTTTCTTTTATTTAATTCTCCACATGATTTTAATATTCTGATTTCTGCGGTCGTTGTCGGATGGTTAAACTCCTTAAACCTCTTCTTTATCTTGTTGATATTGGTCCGTTATATTGGAAGAAATCATATCAAGTCCTCTTTAATAATGTTGCAGATATTTTCTGGTATTGGTCGTTGTCGGATGGTTAAACTCCTTAAACCTCTTCTTTATCTTGTTGATATTGGTCCGTTATATTGGAAGAAATCATATCAAGTCCTCTTTAATAATGTTGCAGATATTTTCTGGTATTGTACTGCTTGCCGTTATGGAATCAGCAGGGAAAAGAGAATATTTTTTCATGAGTACCCGGTATATCCCTCTTATGATTATAATCTTCCTCTTCTTATTCGCCTTTTTCGTCCTCAGTTCAACCGCCGATGAAATCAGTAAAGGCTTATCGGCAACAATGAAACTTGCTATTTATGGCTTAGATGCACTCTTGCAGTGGATTGGGCGACCGTTTTTCTTACGTGATGACTATAAATATGCTGGTTTTCTTTTTATGGCTGCAAACTTCTGGAGAGATCAAATCTTACGGTTGACAGTCATTGGAGTAATTGCCATGCCATATGCTGCAGTAGTCTACTCACTCTTATCTATCCGTAATACTCAGCAAATTGCATCGATGATGAGACCATTGACCAGTATAATTGCAGTAGGTGTGTTTTCCTATTATTTCCTGGCGCAAAGTATAACAGTTAGTTCGAACAGTGAAGGAAAATGGCTCTTTCAAACTGTGCCATTGCTTAATGAGCGCGCTTTCATAAATGGATGTCGAAAAGCTACCGTTTTCTTTGTTCATCTTCCAGCGACACTCCTGATCTTTACTGCGGCCTTGAGTAAATATCCTATTGCTTATGCATTTTTGTTTGTACTGTCATACCATATATTCACTTATGCAGCACTTACGTGGTATTTTATCTTTCTTAAGAATTTCCCATTGAGTGTCTCATTTAGAACTTTAGGTGCAACTTCAATCCCCAATTTGCTTTTTGCATTTGCTTACTCATTTCTTTCGATATGGGCATTGCTGGTACTTGGGCATGGGACAAAGGAATTAATATTATTAGATTTGTTCGTGTTTGCATTCACTGCAATGATTGAGTCAATTTCATCAACAGTATTGAATCATCGAAAAATCACAGGGCTATTTATTAACTGAATGGCTATGATAATAAAGGGTTCCAAATTATCAATTGTTTCTTTTTCAGCAGCTTTTCTCATATTAGCTGGCTGTGCAGGCCAAATCCCTCCATCAGGCGGTCCGATTGATACAACGCCCCCGAAAATTCTTTATTCATCGCCAGCATACGGTGAGCGGAATTTTCACTCGCACGAGATCATTATCAAGTTTGATAAATATATGTCAGAGAGATCGGTGGAATCGGCCATTTATTTTCCTCCTTTCAAATTGAGCGACCTTACATTTGATTGGTCAGGAAAGGAACTTAAGATAAAACTAAACAGACCCCTTCAGCATGGACGCACGTACATATTGACAATTGGAGCAACTGCAACTGACTTGCGTAACAATAAGTTGGGACAGGGGATAAACCTCGTCTTTTCAACTGGCGACGAAATAGACACCTGTTCTATATCCGGCAATGTTTACTCATCGCAGAAGAGTCCGTTTACAATTTCCGCGTATCCATTGTCGATGTGGAAAGACACCTTGAATCCTTCACACGTACTTGCTCCATATGTTACACAGTCAGATGACAGCGGCAGGTATGTACTTAATGGACTGGCAAAGGGTGGTTATCGTTTAATTTGCTTTGATGATCAACTAAGGAGCTTTGTTTATGCGCCACAAACAGATCTATATTCCTCGGCAGATCGCGATTTTACAGTTACTTCAGGTAGTTGTTCCATAGTCAATGCGGATTTTGTCCCTGCAATGGAAGACACCACAAGGCCGCAGCTTTTTAGCGCATCACTTGCCCAACAGGGTTGCCTTATACTTAAGTTCAGCGAAGCAATAGATTCTTCCTCTATACGTAATGAAAACTTCTCTATAGAGGATTCAGCTCGAAATGTCTTCGTCCCAATTGGCTTCGCCATGCGACTGGAAAGCGCTAAATACGAAGTTGCTTTGTATCCATGGTACCCTGTTGGGAATGGGAGATATCTAATCTCGGTAAAAAAAGGGGTAAGGGATCTTGCAGGAAACGAAATTGACGAGAAATATTCGAGGACAGTTCTCTCAGTTGACTCTTCCCGATCAATTTTGCCAGCATATAATTTTAATTTTGCGGACAGTGTTCGTGGAATTACCAAATATGACACTCTCTTTTGTCAGTATTTTCCTTCTGTTGATAGTAGCATGACCCAACACGTAAAAATTTCTCTTGAGGATAGTTCAGGTATGCCAGTTAAGGATGGTTTATTCGAGAAAGATTCGCTGATCTGGATCGTTAACAATCTAGTTCTTAAACCCAACGAATGGTACAGGCTAAAACTAAAGTTCAGGCCGTCCATGCAACAGACGAAGGACTCTGTGGTGAATCGGTACTTTCAAACAATTTCTCGAACAGCTGCTGGTGATTTAGCTGGAAGGATAGAGATTGACTCAACAAGAGGGGAGGTCGTAGTTGTGGCTAAAGGAAAGGAGGGGAAGCTTTTTTATACCCTGGCGGGGAAAGATGGTCGATTCCTGTTCTCAAGTTTGCCAGAAGGAGAATACTTCGTTTCAGCATACATACGTCATGGTAGTAGCTGGAGTCATTTTTCAGGACGTAGCTACCCATTTGAGTTTTCAGAGCCCTACGGAGTTTTCCCTGAACCAGTGAAGGTTAGAGCTAAATGGACGACGGAAGGGGTAACAATAAAGCTCCATTAATAAGATTGGCTTATTATTTGACACACAGTTATTTCTAGGGTTTGCATCTAACATACGATTAACATAAATTTTTCAGTCGAGAAAACTGAGGTGAAAAGTTGTACACGTTTTTAATCACAATTGAGATACTGATATCGATTCTTTTAATGGCTGTCGTGCTGATGCAATCAAGTAAGGGAAGCGGGCTTGCAGGGTCATTTGGGGGCGGTCCGGCAGGATTTGGAAATGTGTTTGGTGTTCGCAAAACTGCTGACATTTTGACTCGTATGACTACAATACTGGCGACTGTATTCATTTTGTTAGCATTTTTGATAAATCTCTTTTTCCTGCCAAACAAAGCAACAAAAGAGCAAAAGAGCTTTTTGCAAACTCAGGGTGCACAAAGCTTACCAGCTCAGCAGGTTCCCCAGATTCCAGCTCCCCAGCAAAATCCGTCTCCGGCTACAGCACCACAGAAGTAAGTTTAAGTTTTCAAGCTGATGGGACAGTTGACCGATAGGTTTCTCATAATGCTGGTTGACGACGAGCAAACAAATATAGACTTGTTTGCGACAATCCTTGAAGATGCTGGCTATCGTACCATTGGTGCAACTACTGCCGATGGTGCCCTGAAACTTCTTGAATCGAACAAACCAGATCTTATAATTAGTGATATATCAATGCCTGAGATGAGCGGTTTTGAATTTTACGAGAAGGTTCAAAAAATACCAGAATTGAGAACGGTTCCCTTCATCTTTCTAACGGCACTTTCTGACCGTCGTCACATGATCGAAGGAAAAGAATTGGGAGTTGATGATTATCTTACCAAGCCTGTTGATATAGATGAGTTAGTAACAACCGTCCGGGGAAAACTAAGGCGAGCTGCTTCCCTGAGAAGTGCCATGCAAGATGAATTTGAGACACTCAAATCTCAGATACTTGCCACTCTTTCCCACGAACTTAATACTCCGTTGACCTCAATAATTGGGTTTTCAGAAATCATTAGCAGCGATGCTTCAAAAATTACAACAGAAGAGCTAAAGGAATTTGCTGAGCTGATTCATCATGGTGGTGATCGGTTGAAAAATCTTGTAGATGATTTTCTGGAGGCTGTTCAAATTGATTCTGGACAGATTGAAAGCTACTACAAATCAAATAAAGGGGAATTCAGCCTTTCGAATGTCCTGAAATCTTTGTATGATGAATATTATCCTCTTGCTGTGCAAAATTCTCTGAAATTAGAATTTGCCATTTCGGATGACCTGATTGGATTTGGCTCCGAGACATTGACACGTGACATGCTAGGCCGAATTATCTCGAACGCCATCAAATTCACATCTTCAGGTGTAATATCGATTGAAGCAAAGCGCGAGAATGACTGTACGAGAATTGTGATACAGGATACGGGGGTCGGTATACCAGAATCCGAAATCGACAGAGTTTTCGAGAAGTTTTATCAAGTCGAAAAAGAGCGACAACAGCAACAAGGAGCTGGATTGGGTCTGTATATTGCAAAGAAAATAGCAGAGATAAGCAATTTCAAGTTCACTCTCAAATCCACAGTAAATGTCGGAACAACTGTAATTGTGGAGATACCAGTGCGCGGATAATGCGCTTCATCCTCATATTATTGTTTTTGTTTGTACTGATTCATTATTCATTGGCGTCATGGATAGATCCGTTTAATGAAGTTATAGTAAGGAATATAGTAATTGAAGGGAACAAAATTACGAAACCCTGGGTCATTCAGAGATTCCTGGGGTTTTCGCAGGGAGATACAATAACAACTGATCAGTTTACTGCAGCAACCCAAAGGCTTTACGAATCCGATCTGTTTTCTTCAGTCACAATACGTGCAGAGAACAGGATTGGAAAAGAGGTTGATGTTGTCATTCAAGTAAAGGAAAAATGGTATATTTATCCATTTCCAGTAATTGGTCTGAGGGACAGAGATTGGAAAAAATTTTACGGAGGCCTGGGAATTCGTGATAATAACTTTTTGGGACGAAGCGAAAAATTAGCTTGTTTGTTCGCAATTGGCTATGATCCATTTATCAGCATCACATTTACAAGTCCATGGGTTGGGAGGAGTTATAATTACTTACTGACACTTGGTGGCAACATTTCTCGCGGAAGGCTTTCCCTAATTCAATCTGAGGATTATGCCAGCAATCTTGATAATCTTTATGGAGATGCAAGTATAACTTTAACAAGGGTGTATGGGAGCACGGTATCTGCTGCCTGTATGCTTGCTTATAATTATGTGGTCAATAAATCAGAAGGAGTTACTACAACGGTTTCAGCAACAGGACGGGATATTTTTGCCTCTGCAGGATTCAGTTTCATCTTTGATACCCGCAATGTAAAATGGTTTCCGACAAGAGGAGAATTTGTGAATATTGGAATTGACAAATTTGGACTTGGCGAAAGCCAGGTTGATTTTGCAAGGTTCATATTTGATGCGAGGAAATTTATTCCTATCACCTCATCAATAAGTGTCGCAGCTCGTCTTCACGGCAACATTGCTGGCGGTCCAGTAGTTCCTCCTTATTACGATGTCTTTATCGGCTATGGTGAAAGAATCAGGGGAATGTTTAGCACTGTTCAGGAAGGTCAATCCATAATAGGATCTAATCTTGAAATGAGATTTCGCCTTTTGAAGGATGTTCCTCTGAACCTTCCGATCGGCTTAGTCGATGATTTAAATCATGTCGGGATAGGAGTCTATTGGTCTCTTTTTGGGGATGTAGGTGAAGCATTTCAAAAGGGGAATATGCCTTCGTACGATCGACTTTTGTATGGGTATGGGGGTGGTCTTAGTTTTGTCATGCCTTTTAACGTTGTTGTACAATTAGCAATAGCCCGAGGCAACAGCAGGAAGCTTGAGGCTATCCTGGTGCTTGGAACGGTGATCTGATGGAAGAGTTTATAGTCGAGGATAAGGAATATCTTGACGAAGCGAAAAAAACAGGTAAAATTATAATATCAGGGGAAGAACATTTTCATCTGTCTCGAGTGTTGAGAATGAAGAGTGGTGAGAAGATTTTGATTACTGACGGACAGGGACTTGTATATAAGTGTGAGATAGTAAATGTGACAGATACAAAAACCTTTGCGCGGGTAATAAATTTTGAAATGTGGTTCAATGCCTCAAAAAGAGAATATGCAATTGTGATTTCGTTACTGTCGTCCACATCCAAAATTGAATTTGCATTAGAGAAGTGCACGGAACTCGGAGCAAGAGAGTTTGTAATTTTCAAATCAAACAGGAGCGAAAAAACTAATGTCAGGATTGAAAGGTTGAAGAAGGTTGTTCGTTCTGCGGTGAAGCAGTCCCTCCAGAGTTACATTCCCCCTATCCATATCGCTGATGACTTGATGTCCGTCGAGCAAATTTCACGTAAATATAAATCAAAATTTGTCATGGAAATAATGGCCAACAAGAGATTAGATGAGAAAGTCAAACTGTTGCCCTCAGATCAAAGCGTTATTGCCGTAATCGGACCAGAAGGGGGCTTGACAGAGGAAGAAGTCAAATTCTTTTGCCTGTCCGGATTCGAATGCCTATCGCTCGGTAACTCGAGGCTGCGATCTGAAACAGCTGCCATAAAAGTCTCTTCTCTCCTGGCAGCATATTAGGCCCTCCGCTCATGAATCGGAAATAATTTTGGAGCTTGTCTTAAGACTATTATCTTCATTCACTTTATGAGTCGTAAATGTGCATATCGCAATAAAAGCTGCTTGCGCTGATTGGATCCAAAAACCACCACAGCTCTGGTGTTTTCACCCTTTCCGGAAATCTCCACTATCTTTCCAATTCCGAACATTTCGTGCTCGACAATCGAGCCAACTTTCAACTCTTTGTTTGTTCTCTCAACCTGTCCCAACTTATCTCTGTCAAAAGGTTTACTCATAATGGAATTATTTCCAAAACTAACACCAAGCTTTTCAAGCATGTAGCTGAGGGCATCTCTTTCTGTGTCGGCAATGAGTTTACCTTCGTTGTCATCTTCAATCAAATCACTTTTTATTTCCGAAATAAATCTTGATGGGGATTGGAAAGTGGGATGTCCGTATCGATATCTTTCTTTTGCATAAGAAAGGTATACCTTTTTCTTAGCTCTTGTAATGGCTACATAAAAGAGGCGCCGTTCCTCTTCGAGCTCTTCGTCTTCCTTTGATGAATGAGGGAAAAGTCCTTCTTCCAGACCGCTTACAAATACCACAGGGAATTCCAGGCCTTTTGCAGCGTGGATTGTCATTAAAGTGACTGAATTCTGCCTTGCGTCCCAACGATCGACATCGGCAACGAGTGATACTTCAGACAGGAAATCCTCTAATGTGCTATCAGGGTATTCTTGCTGGAATTCGGCAATTCCAGAAATAAATTCTTGAATATTTTCTATTCGTTCTAGAGATTCGGTTGTCGCTTCCTCTTTTAGGTCTTTTAATATCCCAATTTCATCGGTTAACGATTGTACAAGCTGGCTCGCTTTCATCTGATCTTTGAGCTTTGTGTATTTAAATATGAGATTGTGAAATTCCAAGAGCTGTCTTCTCTGACGGGGTTGGACTTCTACAATACTATCTGCCATTCCCGACGCTGAAAGCAATGAGAGGGAGTTTGATTCTGCAAACCTTTTTAGATGTTGCAATGAGATATCACCTATTCCACGCTGAGGTAGGTTGACTATTCGTAAAAACGATTCATCATCAGAAGGATTTATGATTAACTTCAGATAGGCAAGTATGTCCTTTATCTCTTTCCTTCTATAAAACGCAATACCGCCAACTATTACGTATGGAATCGCGTTCTTATTAAATGCTTCTTCAAGAGACCTGGACTGATAGTTTGTCCGATAAAGAACTACAAAGTCCCTTAACTGCAGTTTGTTTTTCAGGATTTCTTCCCTGACTTTTTGCACAATCCTGTATCCTTCATCTCGGTCGGTATCACATTTGAGGAGGGTCAGTTTTTCGCCCTCATGATTTGTTGTCCACAGTTCCTTATCAAGTTTTCTACGGTTGTGCACAATAATTGAATTAGCTGCTTTGAGTATTTTTCCTGTAGAACGATAGTTTTGTTCAAGACGAAAAACCTTACAACCTCTGTAATCGGTCTGAAAATCAAATATATTCTTAAGCTCTGCGCCACGCCAAGAGTAAATGCTTTGTGCGTCGTCTCCAACGACACAAATATTCTTGTGAGACTCAGCGAGAAGTTTCAAAAGAACGTACTGTGCCCTGTTGGTATCCTGATATTCATCAACAAGTATGAATTTGAACTTATTTTGATATTTTTCAAGAACTCCTCGGTCGCGATGAAAAAGTAGAATGGGTTTCAGGAGAAGGTCATCAAAATCCATCGCGTTGTTTTTCCTGAGTCTTTTTTCGTATTCAGAATAAATTTGTGCGCTGACTTGATCCTGCCGAATTCTGGCTTGTGCCAAAAACTCTTCAGGTAAAACTGCTTTGTTTTTCAATTGACTTATTTTCCACCTGATGCCAGAGGGCGAAAAAATTTCTTCTGAGAGGTTTCGTTCGCGGAGGAGTTCACGTATAGTCCTCAATGAGTCATCTTCATCATAAATTGTGTAATTTGAACTGTAACCCAGCTTTTCAGCCTCAGCTCTTAATATCCTTGCAAAAAGCGAATGGAATGTTCCTATCCATCCCTGACCACCTAAGGACTTCTTACCCAATTCACCAAGAAGGGATGTGATACGGTTTCGCATTTCGTTTGCCGCCTTGTTCGTAAATGTAAGGCACAGGATCTCATTAAAGGGAACCCCTGAAGCAACAAGATAAGCAACCCTGTATGTTAGAACCTTTGTCTTTCCACTGCCAGCCCCAGCAAGGACAAGCATAGGCCCTTCAATGCATTTGACCGCTTCAAGTTGTTCCGGATTCAAGTCATTCAGGAAGTCAAATTGATTCATGCGAGTGCCTGTAATCATTCAACAATCTCAATGCATTGGATATTTCATCCTCAACTCTCTTTCGAGCTGTTCCACCTATGACATCGTGTGCCTCAACGGACTTTTCAGGAGAAAAGATGTTGAAATAATCGGTATCAAATTTGTTTGAAATTTTCTTTAAGTCGTCCAATTTAAATTCACTCAGACGCTTTCTGGATGAAATCGACCTCAAAATAAGCTTTCCTACCAATTGATGGGCTTCACGAAATGGGATCCCTTGTTTGACAAGATAGTTCGCAATATCGGTTGCATAAATTGACTCGTCGACATTCCGAAGTAAATTATCTTTCCTTATCCGAATGGTCCTTACCACGCCAGCGCAGATTTGTAGTGAAGCTTTTAAAGTGTCGATACTATCGAAAAGTGGTTCTTTATCTTCCTGCAAATCTTTTGAATAGCTGAGAGGAAGTCCCTTTTGAAGAATCAGGATCGTATTTAAGTCCGAAATTGCTCGTGATGTTTTTCCTCTAATTAGTTCCATGGAGTCAGGGTTCTTCTTCTGGGGCATCATGCTGCTGCCTGTAGCATAGGCATCATCCAGTTCGAAATAGCCAAATTCAGTCGAGCTCCATAAAATCACATCCTCTGCAAATCGACTTAAGTGAACCATTGTTTGGGCAGTTGCAAATAAAAATTCTGCGATGAAATCGCGATCGCCAATAGCTTGAATGCTGTTCTGGCTGATTGCTGAAAAGCCAAGGTCTCTTCTCAACTCTTCACGATCTATCTTAATTGTTGATCCAGCAACTGCTCCCGAACCAAGAGGAAGGATATCTAATCTCTTTTGCTGGTCAATGAGCCGTCCTTTGTCATTCTCGAGCATAAAGAAGAGAGACATGAAATAATGCCCGAGCCTGATTAGCTGTGCTTGCTGAAGATGCGTGAAAGACGGGACGATATCGTCTATTGTCCGTGAGGCAATTTCGCATATTTCGGTTTGAAGACTTGTTATCAAAGCGGTTAGTTCCTTATTCTCCTTGAGAATATATAGGCGTTCATCTGTGACAACTTGTTCATTACGACTGCGTCCCGAGTGTATTTTCTTGCCAATTGCTCCAATTTTTTCAACCAGTCTTCGCTCAATTGCCGTGTGAATATCTTCGTCATCAGATTTAAAGGCGAACTTTCCTCTGCGGAATTCAACGGCAATCTGGTCGAGTGCATTTATGATCTTGTGTAGTTCAACTTTTGTCAAGATATTTGCACGCGTCAATGCTCTTGCGTACGCTTTACTAGCAATGAGTTCCTCTTCCCAGAGACGTTTGTCAAATTTTAAGGAATTGTTGAAATCCTCCATCAATGTGGAGGTTCGTTTTGAAAATCTCCCGCCCCACAGCTTTGCCATCTTCAGTCCGTTCTAGTTAGCGGTTTGTGGTACATATCATTATAAATTACTACTTATTCTCCTAAGGTTGCCAGGCATTTAAATGTGGCTTTCTTCGGCTCGATGATCATTTGGGTGGCTTTCCGTGTACAGATGAATTTACTTTGACGTTGAGGCCGAAAAGATTGATGAATCCAGCAGCCTGTTTATGATCATATATGTTATCTTCCGAAAAAGTTGCGAGATCTTCGCTGTAAAGAGAATAGCCACTTTTCTTACCAGCTGGAATGATGTTGCCTTTATACAACTTTAGCCTCACTGTGCCTGTGACATATTTCTGAGTGGAATCTACAAATGCATCAAGAGCTTCACGCAGCGGTGTGTACCACTGCCCGTTGTATACAAGTTCGGCATATCTCTGAGCTATGATGTCCTTGTAGTGAAGAGTATCTCGATCGAGGACAATTTCTTCAAGTTCACTGTGTGCTTCATACAGGATAGTGCCCCCTGGGGTTTCGTAAACTCCACGGGATTTCATCCCCACCAGACGGTTTTCGACAAGATCTGTTCTTCCTATAGAATTTTCTGCACCAATTTGGTTAAGGGTTTCGACGAGAGCGAGCCCCTCAGTCTTCACGCCATTTAAAGCTATTGGTATCCCATTATGAAACTCAATCTCAATGTAAGTTGGATAGTCGGGAGCCTTCTCGGGGGATCTAGTTCTCAAGAACATTTCCTCATTTGGTTCGTTCCAAGGATCTTCCAGGTCGCCCCCTTCGTGGCTTAAGTGCCAGAGATTTTCATCTCTGCTGTAAATTTTTTTTAACGTTGCCTTTATTGGAACGTTGTGTTGCTGGGCATATCTTATGGCATCTTCCCGCGATCTGATTTTCCATTCTCTCCATGGGGCAATGACTTTCATTTCCGGTGCAAATGCTTTGTAAGTCAACTCAAACCTAACCTGATCATTTCCTTTCCCTGTGCAGCCATGGGCAAGCGCATCGGCACCCTCTTCTTCTGCAATTTTCACCTGGTATTTTGCAATTAAAGGACGAGCTACTGCAGTACCGAGAAGATATTTACGTTCGTATACAGCACCTGCTTTGACTATCTTGAAAAGATAGTCCTCGACAAACTCTTTGCGCAGATCAAGAAGGTAGAATTTGTCGGCGCCTGTTTTAAGCGCTTTCTCCTCCAGTCCCTCGAGATCGCTTTTATCTTGACCAACATTTGCTGCAAAAGCAATTACCTGGCAATTATAGGTTTCCTTGAGATATGGGATTATCACGGATGTGTCGAGACCGCCTGAATAAGCCAAAACCACTTTTTTTACTTCATTTGACAATTCTTCAATTCTCCTTTTTGAGATGGAAATTTACAATATTTTAAAGGAAAATTGGAGGAAAAAAGAAAAACTTATGAAAAAAAATTAAGAGATATTTAATCGGGTAGTGCTTGACTAATAATAGCATATCAGTTAAAATTAATGTGACAAATGAAAAAAGGAGGTTCAAAATGAGATCATTGCCAGGTGCAATCCTGAGCATAATTGTAGCTTCGGTCTTACTTGCTGGTTGCACTAAGTATGCTGATCAGAACCAGATGCAGCAGTTGTCCGACCTCAAGAAAGAAGTTGCGACATTGGAACAGCAAATTAAGACTGCTGAGCAGGAAAAAGCTGACCTGCAGAAGCAGATTGCCGACAAGCAGGCGCAGATTAACCAAGTAAAAGAAAACGAGAAGTTTGTGCAACAAAAATTGCAACAAGCTCAGTCAGATTCTACGCAGCCAAAGTGAAAAGGAGCCATAGATGAAAAACTTATTCTTCATTGCAGTCGCCGCGACAGTGTTGTTCGCGTTTTCCTCTGTGGTTTCCGCCCAAGAGGAACAAAAGATGAAATTCGACGATTGGCAGAAAGAAATTGCAACATACACTGCCAAACGTGACTCTTTAAAAAATGTTCTCGACAAGTTGAATCAGGACATTGCAAATCTTAAGAATCAGTTAGCAGGTTTGGATGCTGACTATCAGAAAGAACTGCAGAACTACTATTCTTTGTTGCAAACATCCAAACAGGAAATGGATTCTTTTGCACAGAAACTTGACCAGATATCTGCTACTATAGATGGATATATGAAAATGTCTGATCAGGATCTTTGTGCACATAGAGATGATGTAGCAGCTCTGCAAAATCAATTAAACGACTTAAAAGCAAGTAAGTTGCATCTGGCAGCGGAGTTCTATTCCAAGTATCAGACTATTATGAATAATTATGCTGACCTTCAGGCAAGGATTGCAAAATGCTCTCAGGTTGTCATGAAGACTTATACAGTCGGGACCTGGGCCAAGAACAGAGATTGTTTGTGGAACATCGCAAAAAAGAAGACTATTTACGATGATCCGTGGAAATGGCCTAAGATTTATGTGGAAAACCGCGACGAAATTAAGAATCCAGATTTGATTTATCCGAAGCAAGTTTTGAAAATTCCAGAGAACGGTCCGCTGACTGATCGGGAAAAGGCTGCTGCTAAAGCGTATTATGCTAAGAAAGCTCGTGCCGAAAAGGCTGCCGCTGAAAAGGCTAACAAACCTGCGGAGACCCATTAAGCGTTATCGTCTCGGACATACGTTCAGATTATAATAGTAGGATCGCTCTTGTCGACAGAAATGCGACAAGAGCGTTTCTTTTTATTTGTGAGATAAACTGATAAGTGACGAATGGATATAGTTGAAAAAAAAATTAAGATATCAGGCGTCGATCACCTCTCTTTACTTGGGATAAACGACTCAAATTTGCAGATAATATCTGATCGTTTCGATGCAAATATTGTTGTTCGCGGGGAAAACATTTTAATAAAAGGAGATCAGCACGAAGCTGAGAAAGTCGAAAAGGTATTTAAGGAGCTCATGTATATTCTCGACAAAACGGGTGTACTTCGGCCAGATGATGTGCTTACAGTCGTTGAGTTGATTTCTGACAGAGAAGAGAAGGCTAATCAAAATTACGAAAAGTCGGAAACGATAATCCTTTCTGCGAGAAATGAATTAATAAAGCCTAAAACACCTGGCCAACGTCAGCTAGTGAGAGCTATTAGAAAACATGATGTTGTGTTTGCAATTGGGCCAGCTGGGACAGGAAAGACTTACCTGGCTGTTGCTATGGCTGTTGCTGCACTGAAAAACCGTGAGGTTCAGCGGATCGTTTTAACGAGGCCAGCTGTGGAGGCAGGTGAGAGCCTGGGGTTCCTTCCAGGCGATATCAAGGAAAAGGTTGTACCATATCTGAGACCTTTATACGATGCGCTGGAAGACATGGTACCAACGGAAAGGCTGAGGACATACATGGAAAGGGATATTATTGAGATCGCTCCGCTAGCGTATATGCGTGGACGAACGCTGAACAACGCATATGTCATACTTGACGAAGCTCAAAACGCATCTGCTATGCAAATGAAAATGTTCCTTACTCGTCTTGGAGTTAATTCTAAGGCTGTCATCACTGGTGACATCACTCAAATAGACCTTCCACAAAAAAGTCTGAGCGGCCTCGTTGAGATACAGAAGGTCCTAAAAGAAGTAACAGGTGTGGCATTTGTTTACTTAGACAAGATCGATGTGGTCAGGCATAAGCTTGTCAAGGACATAATAGAAGCCTACGAAAAGTACAAAAACGGTGACGAGGAGACAGCGTTTTTTTAATCCAGTAAACGATAAAGTTAATTATTGAAAGTTACCCCTCTTTTCTAATGATCATCTCGAACTTCATACTTAGTTTTAACAAACCTATTTTTCTACGCAAAACAATATTGTTAATAGTATTATTGCTTCTGTTATCAGGACACAATTTGCTGGCAGCAACCCCTAATCGAGCACTTATCGTGTTTGAGGGGAAAGACACTGAGACCAATCCCGCGAAGGGTGATGGCCTTCAACTTTATGAACTTCTCGGGCATTTTGACCTGCAAAAGAAAATTGTTGCTGCCGACGATTATCAAGCCGGTGAATGCAATAAATTTGATTTTGTCTTTTTTGTAGGCTTTTCTAATGACTGTCAACCTCCAACATTGTTCCTGGATGATGCATATCACTATAAAGGGGTGCTGACGTGGCTGAATACAGGATTAGTGGCGTTTAATGCACGGCACAATCTTAAGGAGAAATATGGATTTGTGCCAGTAAGGTTTGATTCACTTTTGGGATTTAACTCGGTCGTTGCGCTTGATAAGAATGAGAGGTTTACAAAAGGTGACGGCAACCTAACGCTACTCGAAATATTCGATCATCATAAGGTAAATGTCTTAGCAGAGGCTTTTGCCCCAAAACATCTTGTGATGCCTTATGCAATTCACTCTCGCAATCTCTACTATTTTGCCGATATGCCATTTGCATATATGAGTTCAACTGATCGCTATTTGTTTTTTGCTGAAAAGCTACACGACATACTTGGACAGGAGCACCAAGAATATCACCCTGCATTGATAAGAATTGAAGATGTCGATCCAACAGAGGACCCCGACAAAATTAGAAAGATTGCTGATTTGCTCTACAGCGAACATGTGCCATTTCTCGTGGCTGTAGTCCCTTTTTATGTTGATCCGGAAAACAATGAGAGGATTTCAATGTCGGATCGGCCTGATATGGTAGATGCTCTGAGGTACGCTGAGACCCATGGCGGAACAATTGTCATGCACGGGGTCACTCATCAATACCACGGTGTGACAACAAATGATTTTGAATTCTGGGATGGCACCAACAACAGGCCAATAGCAAATGACAATGCTAATTTTGTCGAACAGCGAATCGAAACAGGGGTCGAAGAGCTTATGCGCAATGGCATTTATCCGATAGCATGGGAGACCCCACATTATGGTGCATCGGCTGTCGATTATGGAGAAATTGGAAAAATATTTTCGACAGCTGTTGAACAAAGGCTTGTAATGAACAACCTTGATTACAGTCAGTTTTTCCCCTATGAGATTTACCATGACATGTATGGTGAAAGAATTATCCCTGAAAATCTTGGCTATGTGCCTCTTGGAACTGACCAGGAAGAAGAGAAAGCTGTCCAGGATATCCTCGAAGGGGCAAGAAAAAACCTCTATGTCAGAGATGGCTATGCTACTGCATTTTTCCATCCATTTATGCCAATTGGTTTGTTGAAGCAGATTATTGATGGCATCAGAGATTTGGGGTATACCTACATTGATTTGAAAGACAGCCAGAATTTTGTTGAACTTCATGATAGGTCGATAGTTACAGGGAAGGCTTCTTTAGCAATTTATCTGGAAGACCAGTACTTAAAAGAGACTTATATCAACCAACTCGGCGATCGAGTTAAACGGGTAATTAGTGATCATAGATTGTCAGGCAGGGTCGACCGTAATATAAGTTTACCGCAGGGATGGATTTATGCGGCGGAGCCAGTTGAATACCGGGAGAAGGAGCTGACGTTCTTCGACAAATTAGTTATAAGCATAAAATCATACTTGAGGAAACTCTTTTCTGAGAAGAAGAGAATCGTGCCTGCAGTTGCTGCTGTGATCTGGGACAGCACTGCACAAGGTGGGGCGAAACTTGACCAGAACAGTTTTGTTACAGCATTGAGGTCCGTTGGCATCCCAACAGACATTCTATCTCCAACCGATTCGCACGTTTTGTGGAAATATAACTTGATTGTAGTTCCTTATTCTGCTGCTGACATATTGCCAGACTCGATGTACGATGCAATAGAGGAGTTCATTTCAAACGGAGGAAATCTAGTTACAGATTCAAAAAATCCACTTGCTCAAGATCTTGGGGTCAAATTTGGAACCACTGTCATGAGGCTGGAGAAAGTTCGTGATAAACTTTTTCCGGAGGATGTCTTAAGTTGGGGAACATTTGAGTCTGTTTACAGGATAAATGTCGAGGAAAATGACGAAATCTTATGCACCAATGATTTAAATGATGCTCCGGTCGTAATTTTACGGAATTATGGGAAGGGAAAGATTATAGAAATTAGCGCGAGATTTGATCCAATCTCAGGGGCAGGATATGCTCGATTTCCGTATCTAATAGAATGGTTGAAGTACTACGCACACCTGTATCCTGTTCTAAGACGTGACTTTGTGGAGATGTACTTTGACCCCGGGCTGCATCGTAACATAAGCATAGAGACACTTGCAAAACTATGGGCGGAAAGAGGAATAAGAATTATTCACGTTGCAGGCTGGCATGAATATCCTAAATTCACTTACGATTATGACCGGTTAATACGAGTTTGTCATGCTTATGGAATAATTGTGTATGTATGGATAGAACCGCCGCAGGTCAGCAAGAAGTTTTACGATGACCATCCAGAGTGGCATGAAAAGAACTACAAAGGTGAAGACGTAAGGCCAGACTGGCGATATCCAGTAGCATTGACTGATTCTAATTGTTTAAGAGCTGCGAGCGAATGGACAAAGAACTTACTGTCAAATCACGATTGGGATGGCGTGAATATTGCTGAGCTTTATTTTGGTGGAGAGGGTGCACCAGCAGATCCCCAGCTAATGACACCATTTAACCAAAGTGCACGAGACCTCTTCAAAAAGAAATACGGATTTGACCCTGTTCAGCTTTTTCAGTCTAATTCGTCGCACTATTACAAATCCTCACCTCAGGATTGGCAGTCCTTCTTGAATTTCAGGGCGGCACTTGTTACGAAGCTCACCGCACACTATCTCCAGCTTGCAAGGGATGCATTTGAGAACAAACCCGGTACGCAGATAGTCCTGACTGTACTCGATGAAAAAGATTTCCCCGAGCTCCGAAATACAATTGGTGTAGATATCGATCAGCTTATCAAACTTCGAAGTCAATATAATTTTGCCCTTCAAGTAGAAGACCCCGAGTCAAACTGGAATAGCGATCCTCGCCGATACCTTGAGATAGGTTCCCGATATAAAAATTTGTTAGGAGCTGATTCATTAGATTTGATGATCGACTTAAACATTCTTTCATTTAGAAAATCAAACTACAACGGAATGTTTCCTACCCTAACCCCAACTGGGATTGAGTCATATCTTTTGGTGCGTTCTGCTGCCGAGGCAGCGCCAAGAATGACCATTTATTCAGAAGCTACAGCTTACCCTCAAGATATTTCAGAATTTCCATATGCCATTGCTGCAGGAGCTACTTTGAGGATAGATAATGGGGCTTTTGAAGTAAGTTCGCCTTTTTCGACAGCGATGAAACTCTCAGATGATGTAAGTCAAATTTCAATCGATGGGAGGTCTTCATACCCTGTGCACAAAGGGTATTTTCTCATACCAGCTGGCACGCATATTGTCAAAATTGTAAACACAAATGTAAATCCATTTGAAAGTGAGCTAATACAATCTCATATTTCTGCCTCCTCCTGCAATCTTCTTGACTTGAAAACCTTTCAGCGAGGAGTTCAGTTTGTCTATGATTCCCCTGTTAGATGCGCCGTCTCTTTCAACAAAATTCCATTTGCAGTCTTTATTGACGACCACGAAATACCTTTTGTTGTCAATAAGGAAGAACAAAACTACGGGATAATTCTCCCTGCTGGTCACCACAGGGCACTTGTTGTTTTGGAGAGTACAGTTTCATACGGAATAGACATTACCAGTTTGTGGTCGTCTGCTTTAATTGTGGTTTTTGGAGTTCTCGCTGGTAGTATACTCATAGTTTTATATATTATTTTGAAGATTAGAAGAAGGAAGCTTATAGGTGTCTGATTTCTTGACAACTCTCCTTGGTGGACTTTTTGTCCTTTCAGTAATTTTCATCTGGTTTATGATCGCTTACCAGCTCGTGCTGACAATCGCTGGGTTCGCACACAACTGGAATTCCAGCAAGGAAAAGAGAGTAATTGACATGCTGACTCATCTTGAATACCCTCGTACATGTATTTTGATCCCTGCACATAACGAAGAGAAAGTCATAAGAAAGACAGTTGAAGCAATGCTGCAGTTTGAATATCCCAGGGACAAGCTGGAAATAATTGTAATCAATGATGGTTCAGTTGATAATACAGGTGAGATAGTTAAAGAAATCTCCGCAAGAGATAGTCGGGTAAGGTGTTTTGATGTGCCGAAGGGTCAGGGGGGTAAGGGGAAGTCGAGGGCGTTGAACTTAGGTCTCGCGCAAACGAATGCTGAAGTAATTGCAGTTTACGACGCTGATAATCAACCACTTTCAAATGCGCTCAAGTATCTCGTAAGTGAGTTGATAATCCATCCTGACCTCGGTGCTGTTCTCGGGAACTTCAAAACTATCAATCGGAATAAGAACTGGTTGACAAGACTAATAAGCATAGAGACGCTTAGCTTTCAAGCTATTTTGCAAGCTGGAAGGTGGTCCCTCTTCAAAGTTGCTACACTTCCAGGTACCAATTTTGTCATCTGGAAAAGAATCCTCGATGAATTGAACGGCTGGGATGAGAATGCAATAACGGAGGACTCGGAGTTAAGCATCAGAATATATATGAAAGGTTATCGGATCAAGTACATTCCATTCGCTGTCACATTGGAACAGGAACCAGAGACGTTATCGGTATGGGCGAAACAAAGAACCAGATGGGTAAGGGGAAATAACTATGTCGTCACAAAATTTTTCAAAGAAATTCCCCAGTTTGAGAATAAGTTCCTTGCCGTAGAGGTATTATATCTTCTCTCTTTATATTACATCTTTCTTTTCGCTATAGCAGTTAGTGACCTGATATTCATCCTGAGTATTACAAATCTCGTGGCAATTCCGCTTCCTGGTCCATATACAACAGTATGGATACTGGCTATTGTGTTGTTCATATTCGAGATTTTCCTTGTGCTGTCTTATGAAGGGCTTGATACAGCGAAGAACTTCTTTCTTGTCTTAATTATGTATTTTACTTATTGTCAATTTTGGATATACGTAGTTGGTCGTGCTATTTATCTCGATTACATCAAAAGAGAAAAGAGAACGTGGACGAAAACAGTGAGGTTTGAACCTGTTGAATCGGCAGAGGAGTTACAAAAATGATCAGAATTGTGTCATTGATCATTGTCATAGCTACATTGTCAATTAATACTTACGCACAGTTTTATTCTTCTATGGACGTATCATATACTCGTGATTCAAACATCTTTGGGAATTATGCCAAAGTTCCTGATAATTATCTCAGCGTTGACCTATTTCTTGAAAATGATATCGACTGGGACTATTCGAGTCTCACCACATCTTACGATGGGTCCCTTTCAAGCTTCAACGCCTTTCCTGAACAGGATTCGTGGACTCATAACTTGAACTTTAAATACAGAATGCAACTATCAAGAGTGGCCAAGGAACTGTCAGACAATGAGGACAGTGCTGCGACTCAATCGATATCAAATAACATACCAGCTGATTCTCTGGAGACTTTTTTGACAATCAGTGGCTTTATAGAAAGGACTGTCCCACATGCGGGGGACTTTGAAGTCTATCAAAATTATCTTGCAGGAGGGGCTGCTAATCTCAGAATTCCGCTGGGAAACTATTTTGCAATAAGAATGAACTATATAATTAATTATACGAACTTTGACTTTGTTTCAAGTCTGACAAATCTTGAAAATAAGGGAAGTCTCTATGCGTCGCTCAATCCATCGGCATCGATTTCTTTATTTGCGTTCACATCATATGGGAATAAGAAATTCTATGGAGTTGATTCGGTCAGTTCAAATATCAAGAAGCTAATTAGAATGCATGGGTTAGGGGTATATAATGGCAAAGGAAAGGGGCATAGATCAGGGAACAACCAGGGCCAAGTGTCCAGTCAGACAAAAACTTATATCCTGGATTCTCCGGATGTCAATCAATTGACTTACGGGGGCGGAGTCCAGTTGAGTTCAGACCTAATGTCTGGCAGCATTGAAGCCTCTTACAGGAAAGATATTTCTGGTGCAGCACGATATGTGAACGCAGTTGCAGAATTCATAGCTCAAAAATCTTCTATTTACGATGATCCATATTCTTACGAAGGTCCAGAATTAAAGCTGGTTGCCAGAAGGGAAAAATTGTTTGATGGATTAACCATAAATTTCGGTGTTAATTATGCCTATAAGTTGTACGAAAGGCCAGCATTTGATTATACACAAACGACAGAATTGGCAAAACAACGAAAGGATAAATACCTGAAAATGAGCATTGGCATCTCAGAAAAATTTGACCGTTTTATCCTGAATGGTGTAACGTTCTCATTAAGTTATGATATCATTAGAAACTCGTCAAATGATGAATATTATAATTTCACTGACAATATTCTTACTGCTTCTTTTGAGACGGAGCTTTTTTAAGATGGATTTCCTTTAATGATTCTAAGAGAGCTCAAATTAGCTAACTTTGTTTACTTTGGCACTTCGGACAAACGCCGTAAAAGTCAATTTTTATATCTTCAACATCATATCCGCGGGGCAATTTAAACCTGGGAGTGGATACGACTTCCTCCCCAATATCATATATACCTTTACATACTCTGCAAATAAAGTGAGAGTGCTCCTTTAGATTTGCGTCGAACCTTAGCTGACCATCGTAAATTACTTCATTTAATTCTCCTGATTCTACCAGCAAGTTCAAATTTCGATAAACTGTTGCGAGACTGACATTGGGCATCTCCTTTCTCACTTCATGGAAAACCCAATCGGCCGTGGGATGAATGTTGGTAGCCTTTACAATCTCCAGAACTTTATCTCTTTTCTTACTGCGCCTTCGTGGTGCAAAAGAACGTCGCATAACCTCAATACCTGTTTAAATTACTTAACATACAATCAATTCCAGAGGTTCTCTGAGCCATCATCAACAAGGTCATGGTAGAGAGCTCTCCGAACATTCTCTGGCAGGTTTGTTTGTGCGTTGTAATTTCGATGACGTATGACCAGCATTATCTCAACGTCATTTGATCTGAATTTATCAATTTGTGCAGGATTAAGCTTAAACTTTATGTACTGAACAGCACTAATCCTGTCGTCGGTGGCGTGACCTTCCTCGAATATGGCAGGAATGATATCATTAGCTATCTTCAAGTATACGGAATCTTTATTTAAACCTACAAGAGAATCAAGAACTGGTTTTATCATTTCCTGGTCCTCAACTTCGACGAAAAGTGTAGCACTCAGTTCATTTTTGCCAGGAACGAGCTCATTATAGGTGTCAATCTCATGTTGTATTTTAAGGTTGTCTACCATCCTTTCCACCCTGATCATTTCCTGTATTTGGAACAAAACTGAAAGCCTATTTTCAAAAACCAGCGTAATACGGTCACCGACACTTATGCGTCGGTCTTTTTTTTGTTCAATAACTTTGCTTCGAAAGGCAGGCCTTGCTTTTTCATATTCGATGAGGTTTTTAATGTCAGATAACTCGATCCTTTTCATATTGCAGCTCCTCTCTAAAGTTGAGAATGGCTGTTCCGGTCTAAGTGTCGAATTTACAAAATGGCCAATTGGCTATTTATATCGCTTGAGAACCGGAACAGCCTCTTCTAGTTTTTAAGGTTTGTTAGAAATTGCAGCTCTCAACATCCACGCCATCTTCTCATGTTTCTCCATAAGCTGTGTCAGAAAGTCGCTTGTTCCTGCATCCAAATACCTGGTAGCACAGGCTTCAAGGTCATTTCTCAGGTTCTTGATGACATGTTCGTGCTGCTTGAGCAGGTTCTCCACCATCTTTGGTGATTCGGGATTCTCACCCGGTTCTTCTTTAAGTCGGGTATGTTTTAGGAATTCTTCCATTGTTCCGTACGCAACCCCCCCAAGTGCTCGAGTTCGCTCAGCAACGTCGTCGACAACGTCGTCAAGCTCTTCATATTGCCCCTGGAAGAACTTGTGGAGATCATTGAAGTGTGCGCCGAACACATTCCAGTGGTACTTGCGGGTTTGTGTATAAAGAAGATATTCATCGGATAGAAGTGCGTTAAGAATTTTGATAACTTCTTCTCTGTTTTTCTCGTTGATTCCAATGTCAGGTGTCATATTTTGTTTCCTTTCATGATTTTGGGTTTTCCGGCAGTCCGTACGCATCTCTTAGAATTTGTACTGGATGACGCGATTTCTTGCCAGAGCCTTTTTGAATTTGGAGTTGCGCCAACGGGCAGTCCGTTGCCGCGATGGTTTGATGGGACTCTTTGAACTTATCGAATACAGGCTTTCCAATCTCGAGGGAAAGTTCAAAGTAATCCTTTTTTAGACTCCACGTCCCGTCGTGTCCCGTACACTTTGCAACCACGTCTACTGACGTGTTCGGGATGAGTTCAAGGACATCACGAGACTTGTAGCCGATGTTTTGTGCCTTCAGATGGCACGGTAAATGGTAAGTGATTTTGCCCTGTGCTTTCTTAAAATCCTTAGAAAGCTTGCCTGATTTTTCCAGTTTTGCGAGATACTCCATTAAATCAAATGTATGCTCGGATATTAACTTTGCATCAGGGTCGTTTGTCAGTAAGGGATATTCCTGTTTCAGCATGTAGGTACACGTTGGGCCCGGTGTGACGATATCAAATCCTTTTTTCACAAAAGGAGAAAGATTTTTGATATTGAATTCGGCATTTTTACGGGCATTGTCAATATCACCGCCGTCGAGAAAAGGCATTCCGCAGCACTTTTGAGGAGGGATTTCAATATTGATTTCGTTTTTTTCTAATACTTGAATTGCAGCCTTTCCCTGGTCGGGATCGTTATAATTTACAGAGCAGGTATGAAAGAAAACTACATGTGGAGCTTCTGAATTCTCTATGGTTGTTGGATTTGCTTTAATGTGCTTCTTATACCACTGTCTAAAGGTTGTCGATGAGTATTTCGGCAAATTTCGATTACGGTGAATGCCAACAACTTTTTCCATTATTACACGCGAGGGTTTGTTCTCAAGTGTCCAGTTCACAATCGGTGCAAACTTTGTCGAGACAGAACCTATAAGATCGGTTCTCCCGAGAAGTTTATCCTGCAGTTTAACATTCCCCTTCTTTGCCTCTATAGCTTTTCCGCGCAGCATCAGTCTTGGGAAGTCAAGCATGTAATGGTGAGGTGGTGTATAAGGGCACTTTGGAAAACACAGTTTGCAGTCATAGCAAAGATCGATGATCTTTTTCTTATCTTCTTTGCCTAATTTATGTACTTCACCATCTAATTCGTCAATTCTCTCAAAAAGAACCTTAAAGGAGGGGCACAAATTGTAACAAAGCCTGCACCCATTGCAAATTTCGTAAATCCTGAGTGTCTCTTTGTCGTATGCCTCCTCGTTGTAAAATTCCGGTGAATTAAGATCGAATACCATTTGTCACCTCTTGAATGAGGAGAGCCCCACTCAGCAGAATGGGACTCTCTCATAAGTTATTTTATTGACCCAGGCTTTCAAGTGCCCTTGTGAAACGCCCTGCGTGTGATTTCTCAGCCCGTGCAAGTGTTTCAAACCATTCGGCAATTTCGTCGAAGCCTTCCTCACGTGCAGTTTTAGCAAAGCCGGGATACATTTCAGTATACTCGTAAGTTTCGCCAGCAATTGCTGATTTCAGGTTTGCTTTCGTGTCACCAACAGGCTCGTTGGTCACGGGGTCGCCAACCTCTTTTAAGAAATCAAAGTGTCCAAAAGCGTGGCCTGTTTCTCCTTCCGCTGTGTCGCGAAAAACCCCAGCGACATCTGGGTATCCCTCTACGTCTGCATGACGGGCGAAGTACAGGTAACGGCGATTTGCCTGAGATTCACCGGCAAAACCTTCCTTCAGGTTTTGCCAGGTTTTCGTTCCCTTAAGTGATTTTGCCATTGTTTAATCCTCCTTATTTTTGATAATAATAATAGGAACCATTTGCAATATAACTCCACGATACACAAATGTCAAGTTAAAATTGTTTTCTTGAAGCCGTCGACGTTAAATCCTCGTTCCTCGAAGCCCATTGTGTATAAAAATAATGATTTGCTTGTCATTTTGAGTTACTGTAGTTGGAAAATTACATAGTTAACCTGAATGGCATCATATCCTTCGGAAATTGTAGAATTAGTAAAAAAAATATTACATTGAATTGTATAAATAAGTATCTCTTTAAAATTGCCAGGAGTTATAAGATGGTCGTATTTGTCGCAGTATTTGCAGCGTTACTTTTATACTTGATTTATGAGTACAGGTTGCGGAGGCCAGATCAACTGGTTCTTTATGAATCTGATGGGAGAATTGTATTGAGGAAGGGTCGTTTTTACCCCAGGCATCTTAGTTTGGTCCTTCCTAGAACAATTCATTCTGTGCAAATGGATATCGATGCAAGCGCTAAGGGAAATCTGGATGTTAAGGTTCGGCTCGCAATGTCTATTGCACTTTCTTTAGAGCATGTTGACGCATTAATTAAGGCTGGAGGATGGAACAGCTTAGCTGTTCAAGAAGCAGCAAAAGAACTGCAAATCGTTGTTTACAGTTTTGTTCGCGAATTTGCGGAAAAATTTGAGCTAGAGGACCTTTCTTCTGACAAAATCCTGGGATATTTGAAAGAAAAGATTAGTATTAGCGAGCCAAAGTTTGGACTTGAGGTTATTTCTATCTCTGTCCAATCGTTAGAAATTCTTGATCACAAAATTGCCGATGCTATTCGTCAGCAAGAGTCAGCACGAATCCTTGAGCAAACAGAGGAGCTAAATCAAAAAGGGAGAATTGCGGCAGCTAAGGCAAGGTTTCAAGCCGAAGAACAGATTGCTCTTATGGAGAGTGAACTCGAACTCAAAAAGTATGAATTAAAAAAAGCGGAGCTTGAAAAGGATGCTGAAATATCAAGAAAACGTATTGAAGAAGAATTGAATCGAAAAAAATTGCAGCTCGAGTATGAAAAGCAAGAGATAGAACTTTTGAAAAATAATCCCGAGCTCCTGATACTAACACCTCAAGCTGCTCGGCTGGCGGAAGCCAGTCAGGCACTTAGAAACGCAAGAACAATAGTCTCCCTTTCATCAAAAGATTTCTCTCAAGGGTCGGAGTTGATAAATGTACTCCAGAATTTGTTGAAGAATTCTTTTAAGGAAAAGTAGCCTTTACGGGAAATTGTAGTAACGGTGAATATAAAAGATCCATTAGAAGTTTTTGAATTAAAGCCTGTCAGGGCAGCTAAAGTCTCTGAAATAAGTGAAGCTACTGCGCTGTCACCTGTTCCACCAGAAGAAAGGGTAAACTTTCACATTGGGAATCCAGTTCAGGATAGTCGCTTGAGCTCTGCTTATTTACGCCTTTCACTCGGAATAGATATTACAGATGATAAGTTTCGCATAGATCACCTCAATGAGATTGCAGAATACCTAAACTGGCCGCCAAATGACAAATCGAAATTGGAATTTCTTTCGGAGCTGATAAAAAAGAGCTCACCCTATTCCCCTCGTGGTGGATTTATGAAGACAAATCCCCCTTATGCTATACAATGCTTTAACGACTGGCTAATCAAGAACCAGCAAGAACCCCTAGCGTATGATTTAGGAGAAAAAACGGGAAGGAGAGAAATAATCTTAGCTTCAGGCGGCCTATTTGAAGCATTGAGAGTTTTTTTCCACTCGCTTTCTGATTTCATTGTAAATAGGCCAGTCAAAATTTTTCTTCAAGGAATCAACCTCCCGGAACATCTGAAGAAGTTTACAGATCTCGAATTTGAGCAACTCGCAGAAAAGGAGCCCGATTTCGTTGCGCAAGTTTACGAGTACTTCAGCGTTCGACGTATGACACCAACTTTTTTGGTTCTCGGAAAAAGTACAACAGAGGAAACCAGACGGCAATTGCGACTGATTAGTTTGCGGAATCCTTTGTTCTTTGTTGAAGTAAATGATGCACCAAATCATCTCTCACTCGCACGTGAAGCTAAAATGATGAACCGAGTGCTGCGGTTTATTACGCCAGGGGTTATAAATCAACGTCTGAAGGATTTTTCATTGATCTTTATCGTGGGGAATTCGGATTTTATAAATGTCTTGGAGACGGTTCATTTTCAACTAAAGGGAACTCCATCATCGACTGAGATAGAGCTACTTGGCTTCTTGTTGAAAAATCTTTCGCCTTACGAAGATGACAGTGCCAGTAAGATAACAACCGAGGTCGAATATGAGGGTGCATCAACAGTGCCAGCTCTCCGGAGTGTCAGCCGTCTTGTATCCAGCATTGAGGACAGGCTAAATAAAATTGTTGAAGATAAGGGCACTTTAGTAGAGAAGGCATTTCACGGCGTCGATGAAAAAGCGGCGTCTTACCTCTCGAAGCTCTCTCTCCGCTCATACGACCTTCATTCCGATCGATTTTTAGATTTAGAGACATCTGATTTTTTGGAACAATTAATCGGTAATATAGATAATGACGAATGGATCAATGAACTAAGTCTGAGTTATCTCACAGCCTTTTTGAATCATCATCCTGAATATAGGCTCGACAGTTGTCTGGTCATAAGCGGTTCTTCACGAACAGTTTTGAGTTTGCTGGGATTCCATTGCGGATTTAACGAGGTTGTAATTCCTGATCTTAGCTGGACGTATGAGCATTGTTTTCCAAAAGTTCTTACTGTTTCGCTTACTCCTGATTTCCAAATAGATGTTGATTCTATCATAAGCGTTGTCGAGTCTAACATTACCACTAATCCTGATTGGAAAAAACATGGGGCGGTAATTTTAAATAATCCTCATAATGCAACCGGGCAAATATTCGACAGCAGCGATTTGGTCAAATTACTCAGATGGCTGCTTGAAAGGAAAATATTTGTCATAGATGATCTGTCTTATCAAAATGTGAAACCATCTGAAAGATTGGAGCAAATACCAACGATTCGACAACTGGCAAACGATCTGGTAAGTGTTGGGTATATTGGTGAAGAAGAGTCAAATTATGTCATTACAGTGCATTCGGTGTCAAAAACAGATTCTTATGCGGGAGCACGTTTGTCGGTAGTTGAAATACGGCATGAAGAAGTTAGAAAGAGTTTTGGAGAAGTTAGCTCTTTCATCAGACCAAACGTTGCGGCTATTGCACTAGCGTATTTGTTCTACAGGAATAGAGTTGAAGATGTGAATGCCTATTATCGTCTCAGGAATAGAATTTTTAAAGAGAGAAGTGAAGCCCTTCTCGAAGCAGTTAAACAGCTGCCGAAGGAAAGAAATCAGTTCGATATCAAAATCGACCCTCCTGTCGGGAGCATGTATCCAAGAATGGTTGTTAGCAATTTGCCGTCAGGGCTATCTCTGGATTGGTTAGCATCTGGATTAGCCAGACAGGGAATCGGACTGGTACCTCTTTCTACATTTGCGCGCACGGAGATGGGGTTTGATGCTGGAAGAAAGACTTTCCGCCTGACACTCGGTGGGACGGATGGTGCAGAAACGCTTGCCAAGAAAACCAGGCGTGTGCTGATCGATTTGAACAGGTTGATTGCAGAAGAATCTGCCAATTATAATAGACGCGAATTTAAGGAGAAAAATATCAGTGCCAGGAAGTATGTTGATTTAATTAACGACATCGGTAGATGGAATGAAATAGAGAAACGACTGTATGAAAATATCAACCACACAGTACGCGAAGTAGTCCAGAAACTCAACCTCCGTGAAGATCTCGAGCTTCACTTAAAAAGAATAAGAAATGATTTTTTGCCATTTAGGGTCAGTGTATTTAGAAATAAGTTCGAAGAACGACGTTCATTGACGAACGAAATTGCAAACCTGTATCTGTCAGCTGATAGCGACAGCTTGACTGAACTTTTAGAGAGAGAATTCTACAAGGACGATCTTAAGAGGAGGAAACAAGCTTTTCGATATCGCCTTTTTGACCGAACAGTCCACCCAACCCAAATGTATTCAATAAAGGTGGAGATGTTGGCTGAAACAATAATTGATTTTCTCATACATAACAAGAATATGCCGGCTAAAATTATTGACTCCCTAAAGGTTGAACTTGTTAAGGAATATTTCGGCCTCAATGTGGCTATTGCATCCAATGAGGAGCCCCAGGAACTAATTCTGGATTTAAACACGATGACAGCGGCTGAAGATTACCTGAAACTGCATTCTGATTGTCAATTTGAAACATTTCTTTCCTTCTGGGGAGATTGGGATGGGAGCAATAGACCATCGGGTCAAGGGCACAGTCTGGTCGCGGCTGTTTTAATGAAGAATGTTGTTCGGCAAGCTAATATTGTACAATCATTAGTGCGATTGGGGAGAGACATCAGAATAGACCAGAAACTCCTGGCAGAGATAGAAAAACTTCCAATTAGCAATAAAAAATTTTCCTCATTGCTAATTAGAATTACATTGTTGACACATCAATTAGAGAAACGTTTTCGTGGCACGCTTCCTGTCAATGTTCAGCCAGGTCGAATGAGACGATTAGGTATGAAGATTCACCTTGCCAAGGATCCGTTGACATGGATGTGGCAGCACAACGATAGGCTTGAAAGGAAGATGCTCGAATTACGTAAGAGGAGGAAGGAAACGCTCGAATACTATTTTTCGCTCAATAAGCAATTGAGGAAAACTCTATACTCCCTTATTCCAAAGATAAAGGAGAATCTTTCTAACAGAGAACTCCTCCTCGAAATTAGCTCCTTTCGGGACATGCTAAAGAGGTTCGTGGTTACACCACGGATACATCAGAAATTGATTACAGCTCAGGATCAATTTGCTATTGACACAACTGTGCACAACATTAATGAAATAAATGAAATATCAGGCAAATACGGGAACCCTGGTTTGGTTTTGGCACTTCAGGTGAGCATGGCGACTAAGCCGGAACCGCTGATTTCACTTGATAGAAAACTCAGATCAAAAAGGGAAGAAATCCTTCGTGAGGGAGAAGTTGGCGAGATACCAGACGTCTGGATAGTGCCGTTGTTTGAAGACATTGATTCAGTAAAGGGTATCACAGACTACTTGAATAAGGTGTGGGACTATGCATTCCAGAGTAGACGCTTAAACCAGGAAACAAGCGAAAGATTTGCTGAGATCATTTCGGAGGTTTTTGTAGCCGGCTCTGATCTGAGTCAGCAGGTCGGACAGGCTATGGGAATGAATTTATATCTGGAATCAAAATACGATTTAATGACCTGGCTAAGTTCCCACAATTTGACAGGCAAGGTCAGAATGAAAATGGGAAGTGGTGAACCAATGCAGCGGCAGGGAGGGTATTACTCCAGCGTCGCTGGCAAGCCACTATTTATAAAGGGTAGCGACTCGTCTGCCAGATTTTCATCTTATTTGAAAGAGTCGACAAGGCGGAGCACTTTTTACGCAACGACACCGTTAATGGGTATCTTTTCTTCGGGGGATTTGCGCACTTTCCAGAGTAACCTTTTTGAAAAATGTCGCCAGCTCAATATTAATGAACTTGCTCAACTTTTTTATCATATCAAGGAATCACAAACCTTTTACCAGAGTGAAACCTTTAGAGCAAGTGAACCGCTTTCAGAGACAAGACTTCAGTTTAAAACGCGAGGATTACAGGAACTCGAGAGACTTACTATCGGAAGGAGAGACAATGTATTCAATGAATTCCTGTCGGTGCACAAAGATAACTTTAGACACATCCTCTATGGAAGAGACGAAGATGTCATGGGCATTCATATTGTATCGTACTTTATCGGAAGGGCAACTCCACCGCTAAGAGACAGGCCTACAGCTCGGCCCGGGCAAGAAGTGGGGCGAGAAGCTGGACAGGAAATAATTCAGAGAATAGCAAGGACAATTCCACTGTCGAAATACGGTAGTCTTTTGAGGGCAATTTCTCACAATCAGGCACAGACAGTTGTACTCGGAATCAACCAGCTTACAACAGGATTATTTCGTGCCCTTGATAATTTTTCAGAGATGGATTTTACAGAAGGAGAATCTTCTATTTTGATAGCTGACCATATATTACCCCGATTGCCTGTTTACGAAATGCTACACACGCTTAGAATTTATCAAGACGTTAACCTAACGTATTTAAACAAGATTGAGAAAGCTTTTCCTGCGGGTAACTCAGCATTAATTGCTCTTAGAGAGGATATTGACTCAATGAGGAAATACTTACCCCTCTTTCAGAAGGAGTTGTTGAGGAGGCATGGTTTAGATGTTTCGGAGTTCTTTATGGGCGACACATTTATCCCTGATCTTTTGCCGACCGTTAGACCCGATATTGCAGTACTATTACAAAAAGATATTTTCAATACCGACAGCAGTGTATTGCTGTCGATGATTGGTGGCAATGTGAGCGAAAAGTGGCTTGCGGATGTTCAGGGACTCCTCCAGATACCTGCGCAAATAAACAGCTGGAGAAGTAAAATCTGGGGACTCCTTGAGAAACCCGTTTTTCAAAGGGTATCCAGCTTTGCTGAATTAGCCGTTGCACTGTATTCCTTATCGTTAGATAGGTATACGAAGGAATATTTGTTTGATCCAAAGAGACTGAGAGTCTCTCACAGGTTCGTTCAGCCTTCGTTTGACGACAGCATGCAGGAATTCTTGTCAGCAGCCCTGGAGTATCTGACCGCAATCTCACAATCCATGGTAGAAGTGCCCGTGGGTATAATCCGCGCTCTAAAGGAAGCAGAAACAATAATTAAAATAGAAGAACAAGCCTTAGAACCCAGGGAGCAGGATTTGTTGAGATTCTACCTGCTGCAAATTGCGAGATTGACCGGCGAAAATGGATGATTTTATTTGATTTTGGCGGCAGGTAGATTACATCATTTGATTTAATACTTTCGTCCCTATTTGAAGTCGAATTCAACCCTTTTTAATTTCATCACACCTTCATAAATTTTTTTATAGACAAGGCTTGCGCAAATTGTTTTTTGAGAAATTGAAAGACCGGATTATTATAAACGCTGTTGTCCTCTTTGATATAGCAGGATCTGTTAATATAATTCGTTCTTTTTCTTTTCCCTCTCGCCTCCTTACACATCTGTTTACTGCAAGCTCTGTACCTGTTTTGTTGACCGTTATAACAATAGCGGCGGTCTACGAATGGAGGTTTAACCGAATAAAGCGCTCCACTCAGCTTTTCACGCTTCTCCTTTCAGCACTCCTACTCATTGGCACTTTTTACTTGCAAACCGAAGGAGTATACAGAGACAGCGCTTCAATTGCCTGTTATATTTCGATAATGCTTCAACTGGGCACTGCTTTAGGTTTACTGAGGCGTAGGGATTTAAGCATAAAGACAGGAGTTTATTCGGGACTGCTTCTAATGGTATTCACAACAGCGGCCTCATTTGCATATACATTTACAGAAAAAGACGTCGAAATCAAACCTTTTTCTGCAGATGCTTTAGTTGTTTTAGGAGCGTCTGTCCGGGGACCTGATAAACCGAGCCCACTACTGCAGGGGAGATTGGATCGAGCAATCGAAGCTGCGATTGAATCTGTTCATGCAAAAATAATTGTTACAGGTGGAACACCCCGGTTTGGAACCGTTGAGTCTGAAGTTGAAGCCACATATTTGAAGTCAAGGGGAGTCAGAGACAGTGATATAATAAGGGACAAAATGACACTGCGCACATCCGATCAAGCACGTTTCATAAAGGATGTGCTCGTTGATTCTTTAAAATTGCGTAAAATCGTAGTGGTTAGCGACAGGTGGCATTTGCCCCGCGCTTTACTCATGTGCAAATGGCGTGGAGTGGATGTGACAGGAGTGTCGAGTAAATATAAGTTACCATTGTTAAGTGAATTGTATTATCGATTGAGAGAGTCTGTGGCTTTACAGTTATTTATATTTACAGGAGTTTGAGCAAGGCAGGAAGCTTGTATGCCAACACAGAGAAGGGTTGCACGCGAAAGAGTATTGCAAGCACTGTATGCATATGATCTTTCAGGAAGCGATCCTGAATTTTTGAGCGCCGAAATTTTTCAGGACATTGGCGATGAAATGTCACTTGAATTCGCAAGGAAGCTTTACAGGGACACTCTTGACCATCTGGGCGAAATCGACCGACTGATTCAAAGACATCTAGAACATTGGGACGTGTCGCGCGTCAATCCTGTCGACAGAAATATACTTCGAATGGGAATAACTGAAATGTTGTTTTTCAAAGAGGTCCCGACAAAAGTTACGATTAATGAAGCAATTGAGATATCTAAGAAGTATAGCACTGAAGAGAGTCCTAAATTTGTAAATGGAATATTAGACGCAGCTTTGAAACTTTTAACGAGTGAAAAAAGAATCGTGAAGGAAGGAAGGGGACTTATCGATCAATCGGCCAGGAAAAAGAAATGAGCGGCCGAAACTACTCAGCGCTTACCATATTTTCGTGGACACTCTATGATTATGCGCGCACTTCCTTCTCAGTTATGGTTAAGACGGTTGGTTTTGCTCTGTACTTCCGGGAAATTGTTGCTGCTGGAGCTCATGGAGATTTTCTCTGGGGATTGGCGGACAGCTTGTCCATGGTGATTGCAGCTTTACTGTCTCCTGTCCTTGGTGCTGCCAGTGATTATTCTCATCGAAGGAAAAGATTTCTCCTTTTCTTTACAACGTTGTGTATTGCTGGGACAGCGAGTTTATATTTTATCAAACCCGGGATGATATTAGCCGGTATGCTAATATTCATCGGAGCAAATGTCGGCTTTCAAGGGGGATATACTTTTTATGATGCATTTTTACCAGAAATTGCGCCAAAACATTTGTACGGCCGCGCTTCAGGATACGGATTCGGAATGGGTTACCTGGGTGCGCTGTCAATCCTTGCGATCAATTTCCCATTTATCAAGGGAGGTTTTTCGGAATCGAATATTGATAACTTCCGATTGAGTTTTCTCGTTGCAGCTGTTTTTTTTGCAGTCTTTTCTACACCCGCTTTCTTGAGACTGCGGGACCATACAGGGTTTTACAAGAGAAAACTTCCATATTTTCGATTGGGATTTAGACGGGCTCTGAGGACTTTGAAAAGATTGACAAAGTACAAGCCGCTTTCGAGATTCTTGGCAGCTTTTTTTCTCTATATTGATGGCGTTAACACGGTAATATTTTTCTCTGCTCTTTATGCTCGGGGTACCCTTGGATTTACCCCTGTGGAAGTAATTATCTTTTTTATAGTTGCCCAGACTACCGCAGTGTTGGGGTCAGTTGTCTTTGGGGTATTGACTGACCACTGGGGGCCGAAACGCAGCATAGTGATCACTCTAGTTATCTGGATTGGAGTTGTAATCTCAGCTTTTTTCATTCAGACGAAATTCGAGTTTTACGTTGTTGGCTTGTTTGCTGGAGCTGCAATTGGTTCCTCACAATCTTCAAGTCGAAGCCTGATGGCGCTTCTCACGCCTGTTGAACACGCAGCTGAGTTTTTTGGTTTTTATGATGGTATTGCTGGAAACGCTTCGGCAGTAATCGGTCCGTTGACATTTGGGGCAATCTCAAGTTTTACAGGGAGTCAGCGATATGCCGTACTTTCGGTGCTTGTATTCTTTCTTTCTGGTCTTATATTAATCAGAAAGGTGAAGGTGGAATGGCAAAAGCGCTTAAATGACGCGCCAAAGGCATAGCAATGATGGACGAGTTAATTTACAAAGACCCTGAGCCATATGTCCAGATAAATCTCGAAGGCATCCCCAAAAATATTAGAGCTGGGGAGGCTTTTTTTGTTTCCATCCGTGTCACCCCACGATCTGATATCAGTGTAAGTGCAATCCCCCCAATGAGAATTAGATCAATAAGTGCACCGTTCAAGGTTACTGAACTGGAAGTGCAGTTAGTGGATGTCAAGTTAAACACCGAAAAGCCAATACGAGTGCTTGTTCAAAACGTAGAAAGAAAAACAGGGAAACAAAAGGTGGAGCTTGAGGTCCAGCTCTCCTATTGTTCTGACGAAGAAAAGTGGTGCAGGATTGGAAAGAAAATGCTTGATTTTGAATTAGAGGTTTCGACTGAATGAAGCCTGTTTTCTTTATTTCGGATGTTCATCTTGGTGCACCGAACATCAATACCGCCAAAGATATAGAACGGCGGCTGAAGCTTCAAAGATTCTTCGAGAAAGTGGCTTCAGAAGGAAGCCGCCTTGTCATTGTAGGGGATCTCTTCGATTTTTGGTTTGAGTATAAATTTGTAATTCCAAGAGAGCATTATTGGATTTATCCGTTGCTTTCACACCTTACATCATCTGGAGTGAAGGTGGACTATGTTGCTGGCAATCATGATTTCCATATTGGGGATTTCTTTTCTAGTACGCTTGGTGTAAATGTACATAGAGATGGATTTTCGGAAAGAATTGGTGAAAAGAACTTTATGATTATCCATGGAGATGGTCTGGCTGTCAAAGACGCAGGTTATCGAATACTGAAGAAAATCTTGAGAAACCCTATTACATTATGGTTAATGAGATGGATTCATCCTGACATAGGGTTTGAAATAGCGAAGGCCTTTTCAAAAAAGAGCCGGGAATATACTTCCAATAAAGATTTTGGTGAAGAAGATGGAATGAGAATCTTTGCAGAAAAGAAAATATCTGAAGGTTTCGATTATGTGGTAATGGGGCATCACCATGTTCCAGAAATTATCCATATAAAAAATGGTTTCTATGTAAATCTTGGTGACTGGATTGAAAATTTCACATACGGTTATTTTGACGGAAGTAGTATGAAATTGCTAAAATGGGAATCTAAGGATGAAGTGGCGATATAGCAAAGAAGAAATGGAAAGATATTTCAACGACCCTGAGTACAGAAAATCCAGGCGTAAGAAGAAAGGAAGGTCGTCACGAAGAGGTATCATGTTCAGAGCAGGTCTATTGACAACGCTGCTTATAGCTGTTGCTGGATACTTTATTTATGTTTTTAGCGGATTACCTTCGCTCGAAGAATTAGAAAATCCCAAGCCGGAATTGGCAACAAGAGTTATATCAGCAGATGGCCAAATTATAGATCAGTTCTTTTTAAAAAATCGGGCGCTGGTAAATATGAAGGAGCTTCCCCCGTACGTAGTTAAGGCTTTGATTTCCACGGAGGATAAAAAGTTCTATTCTCACTGGGGACTTGATCCTGTAAGAATACTCAGTGCACTTGTGATAGACATAATCCATTTGCGTGCAAAAGAAGGAGCAAGCACAATTACACAGCAATTGGCGAGAAATCTTTACTTAAATCAAGAGGTTTCTTTAACAAGAAAAATCCGAGAGGCTATTACAGCAGTACAAATTGAGCGGACATATACAAAAAAGGAAATTCTTTCAATGTATCTGAATGTGGCATACTTTGGCCGCGGCGCTTATGGGCTGGAATCCGCTGCACAACTATACTTTGATAAATCTGCGTCAGAACTAACACTACCTGAGACGGCATTGTTGATCGGCATGCTGCGTTCGCCGAGTCGTTATGATCCAATTTCTCATCCTCAACGTGCTATTGCAATTAGGGAAGTAGTATTGAGGAATATGTTGAATGATGGTGAATTGACAGAAGCCGAGTTCGCAAAGGCGAGATCTGCACCGCTAAATGTAAAATACCATGGGCCGTCTACTGGACTTGCCCCTCATTTTGTAGAAATGGTTCGTCAGGCACTTGAAAAAGAAGCGGAGAAATATGGATTCGATATTTATAGGGATGGTTTGACCGTTTATACAACACTTGATACCAGGATGCAGGAATATGCTAATCAAGCAGTGGATCAGCATCTGCAGCAGTATCAAAAGATGTTTGATTCGCGTTGGAATTGGAAGAAAAATCAATCAATCCTGTGGTCAGCTATCGACAAAGCTATCAAAGACAATCCTGAATATGATGACGCCCCTACCCCACAAGCTAAAAAAGAAGTTTACAACAGATTGAAATCTAATTCGTTTTTCGTCGATTCCGTGCGGAAAGCTGAACAGACGATTCAAGTTGGCTTTGTTTGCATTGATCCAAAGACAGGTTATATCAAAGCACTCGTAGGTGCTTCAAATTATAAACAATTTAAATATGGACTCAACCACGTCACGCAAATAAAGCGGCAGCCTGGTTCGGCGTTTAAACCATTTGTCTATACTGTAGCTATTGACAATGGCTATCCACCGTCTTATAAACTACTGAACCAGCCAGTTACAATTATAATGCCTGATGGTACGAGATGGACCCCGCAAAATTTTGAAGGAGAGTTTGGCGGCGAGGTGACTTTGCGAGATGCCTTGAAATATTCATTAAATGTTGTAGCAATTCGAGCAATTCAGGAAATAGCCCCTGTTAACGAAGTTATCGACTATGCTCACCGAATGGGAATTACAACCTATATTCCCCCCTACCCATCAATAGCAATTGGCACGGCTGAGGTAATTCCTCTTGAGCTCACTTCAGCATATGGAGTTTTTGCGAATGAGGGAGTACTTACAAAACCGATATTCATCTTGAAGATTGAAGACAAAAATGGGAATGTGATAGAAAGCAGCACGCCACAACCCACAGAGGTACTGAGTAAACAAACAGCATATATTATGACCGATATGATGCGCGGAGTTGTGAATGGAGGCACAGGCTCGAGAGTAAGAAATTATTTTTATTTGGACTGTGCGGGCAAGACAGGTACAACGCAGGACTATGCTGATGCATGGTATGTTGGTTACACCCCCCAGCTTGTTGCTGGAATATGGGTCGGATTTGATGACAACAGAGTACATTTTACAGATGCAGATGGACAGGGCGGTAGAGCCGCTGCGCCAATATGGGGAATGTTCATGAAAGGAGTTTATGACGACCGGAGTATTGGAATGCCTGTGACGTCATTTGTCCAACCCGAGGGTGTAGTAACAGCAACAATTTGTGCTCAAACAGGAAAGTTAGCCACAGAATTTTGTCCTGATAAAGTTACTGAGATTTTCAACGCCAAGTATCTTCCCCCTGTTTGTGATGTGCATACCTCGCCATCCAGTTCAAAGATTCCACAACCTTCAGGCAAGATAGGATACTAAAATTCGCACACTTAATTTATTCTAATGTAAATTTACGAATTGGATCCAGGTTAAGAAGGTTTGTGGTCTAATTTTGAGTTACATCATACCCTTGTACATACCTCCATCTATTTGTATAGTAGCACCCGTTATGTAGGTATTCCTTTCAGAACAAAGAAACGCGATTAAATTCCCAACCTCCTCAGGCCTACCGAGTCTCCCCATCGGAATGTCTTTAACCATTAGTTCAACAGCTTTTTCCATCGTTATCTGGTCACGTTTCACTCTTTCTTCCAGCATGGATTCGATCCGTTTAGTCATTATCATCCCGGGTGCAATGTTGTTGATCAAGATATTGTTCTTTGCGTAATCACGCGAAATGGTTTTAGCCATGCCGATTACAGCTGACCGTACTGAGTTCGAGAGGACAAGGTTTTCGAGAGGCTGTTTGACTGCAAGGGATGTTATATTTACAATCCTCCCCCAGTTGTTCCTGATCATTGTCGGTACAGCTAAACGAATCATTCGTACAGCACTCATCAAATTGAGCTCCACTGCACTTAGCCATTGTTCATCGTTGAAATCCATAAAGTAACCTGTTGGAGGACCTCCAGCATTTGTTACGAGGATATGGATTGTCGAGAAGCGTTTTATTGCTTCTTCAAAAAGTCTATCAATGTCATCAGGCTTCGTAACATCTGCTTGAATTGCCAGCGGAAGATTGCCAGTCTTCAACTCAATTTCTGCAGCTGCATCAGCTAAATTAGCCTTATGCCTCCCGCAAATTACGATATTAGCACCCTCCTCAGCGAGGGAGAGAGCTGCAGCCTTTCCAAGGCCTTTAGTTGATGCTGCAACAATAGCTGTTTTTCCCTTTAACCCGAGATCCATTTCTCGTTCTCCTTCCTTGCAAAAAGCCTCAACGCAATTAAATAGAGATGAGAGATCAACATTTGTTTCTCAAGAACTCTACCAGGTAAATTATATTGCAAATAGGTTCATAGCAAGAGGATTCAATTATGAATTTCCTTTGGTTTTCTTAACGAAAAGTTAATAAGAAACAGTCGTGCTTCCCTTGCTTTTTAGATGTGAGGTTGATTATAATATCAACGTCAAATGGGCAAGAAGGAAAAAGTGCGATGGCTGAGCTGACCGTTTTTCGTACCAATTTCGATTTCTGCCCAAGAGAGTCCGATCAGAATTTCAAACCAACAAAAAGGGAGTAACACATGCACAAGCCTTTCAAGCTGTTATTAGTGCTGTTCCTCTTGTTCTCACCACGGTTTGTTGCAGCCCAGGGTGTCACATCGGCATCTGTTAGCGGGATTATCACTGATGAGAAGGGGGAACCCTTGCCTGGAGCTACAATCGTTGTGGTTCATGTTCCAAGCGGTACAAAATATGGAACGAGCAGCCAGATCGACGGCAGGTACTACGTTCGTAATCTCCGCGTTGGTGGCCCTTATACCATTACTGTGAGCAATGTGGGCTACAAGACGCAGGAGATTCGCAACCTGGAGTTAGCCCTTGGTCAAAACTTAGAACTGAATTTTAAACTTAGCGAACAAGCTATCTCGGTAAGTGGCGTCGAGGTGATAGCCGAACGAAATGCCTTACTGAACACTAACCGAACAGGTGCAGCCACAACTGTTTCAAGACAATATATCGAGAACTTTCCAACAATTTCCAGAAGCTTCCAAGACTTCCAGAGCCTATCACCACAGTTTGTCGGAAACTCGGCATTGGGGAGAAACAATCGTTATAATAACATTCAAATCGATGGAACCAATTACAATGATTTGTTTGGACTTCCATCGAGTGGAACACCAGGTGGACAAGCGGGGACAAATCCAATCAGTCTTGATGCAATCCAGGAATTTCAGGTTACCCTTGCACCGTTTGATGTGAGACAGAGTGGCTTCACAGGGGCTGAGGTTAATGCAATCACGAGAAGTGGAACAAACCAATTTCATGGCTCCGTATACTTTTATGGGCAAAATCAGAACTTTGTTGGAAAAAGCCCTGATGCTTTTAAGACGCCGTATCCAAATTTCAGTAACGTACAGACAGGATTGCGCCTTGGCGGGCCAGTTGTGAAGGATAAGGTTTTCTTTTTTGTCAATGGAGAAATCACGAGGAGAAGACAACCTCTTTATGATATAATGAACCCACCAAGTGCTGTACTACAAAGAATAGATTCTATTGCAACAGCCAAATATGGATACAATCCTGGCGATGTTTCAACGTACACACTGTTGAGGCCTTCTAACAAGATATTTGCCCGATTGGATTTTAACCTGTCGGAAACTCAGAAGCTAACTATCCGCAATAACTTTGTAGATGCAACGGATGATAATCTCGTCCGCAGCTCGACCCAGTTAAGTTTTTCAAGCAACGACTACACTTTTGTAGACAAAACAAATTCGACGGTAATACAACTGAGTAGCACATTTAGCTCTACATTGTCGAACGAATTGATCCTCGGATATACAGCCATAAGGGACCGCAGGGATGTTCCGTCGCCAGCATTTCCGATGGTACAGATACAGGACCCAACTATTCCAAATAGCGGCAGCATTGTGTTTGGAACCGAACGATATTCTGGAGCAAATCACCTGTACCAGAATATCTTTGAGTTAACTGATAACTTTACATGGGTAAATGGCGCTCATTTATTTACATTCGGAACTCATGAGGAAATATTTGGATTCGAAAACCTGTTCATCCGGGATTATTACGGATGGTATTTATTTAACAGCATAAGTGACTTTGCTAACGGTAAGCCAGCTAGATATAATTACAGCTATTCCAACATTGCAGGTGTCTCCCAGCCAGTTGCCAAGTGGAATGCTGTTCAATATGGAGTTTATGCACAGGATGAATGGACAGTCAACCCACAACTGAAGCTGACATTTGGACTTAGAGTTGATGTTCCAACATTCCCGGATAAACCACTTGACAATCTGACTTTCGACTCAACATTTGCTTTTATGGGATTGAAGACGAATCAGGTCCCCAAAGCAAGCTTTCTTTTTGCACCAAGGTTGGGCTTTAATTATGACATTACAGGAGACAGACTTACAATCCTGCGCGGTGGAGTAGGAATATTTAGCGGTCGGGTTCCGTATGTCTGGATCTCCAATCAGTACAGCAATACAGGTGTAGATATAGCACGCGTCGACGCGTCCGGTTTGCCAGTAGGCTTTTTTAGTCCGGATCCTAATAATCAGCCGAAGCCTGGGGTGACTCCTGGATTGACGCCTGTAAAGACTACTGAAATTGACATTACATCGAACAACTTCAAAATGCCGCAAGTTTTGAGAGCGGATGTTGCAATAGATCGTCAGTTAACGTTTGGCCTTGTGGCTACTGTTGAAGGGATTTTTAGCCAATCGATAAATGATGTGCTGTATCAGGATATAAACATAAAGCCAACGGGTAATTATCTTTCTGATGGCAGGCCTTTGTTTGGGACATCGCCTGGTGTCAACAAAACCTATTGGAATGTCAACAAGATTAATCCAGCGTTCACGAATGTTGTTTATATGACAAATACTAACAAACCTTATGAGTACAGCATATCTGCACAGTTGCAGAGGCAGTTTGGAGAAGGAGTTCTGTCGATGCTAAAGGTTGGCGGCTTGCATGACCAACTTTTTGCGTCTCTATCCTATGCGTTTGGCCATTCATACGATCAGAATGCCGTTACATCGAGCCAAGCCATTTCCCAATGGAGGTACAATCCTGTCCCTGGTGATCCGAACAACCCACCTCTGGCAATATCTGATTTTGACGTACCTCATCGGGTTGTGGTCTCTGTATCCGAACGAGTTGACTATGCAAAGGGTTTTGCAACCACACTGTCACTTTACTACTCAGGGAGATCAGGAAGCCCGTACTCATACATATACAATGGTGATGTTAATGGCGACGGGCAGTTCAGTAATGATCTTGTATACGTCCCAAAGAATTCTTCGGATATAATATTGACGACAAATAACTGGGATCAATTAAATTCTTTTATAAACGGCGACTCTTACTTGAGCAGTCATCGCGGCCAGATTGTCCCCCGAAACGGCGGGAGAGCACCATGGCAAAACGTGCTTAACCTGAGGTTGGCTCAGGAAATCCCAACAGTCGCTGGTCAACGGATTGAATTTACAGTTGACATCATTAATGTTCTGAACCTCTTGAATCATGATTGGGGTTACATCAAGTATGTGCCTTTCGGGACATACTCATTGCTCACCTATAAGGGACTAAATGCAAGTGGCCAGCCGCAGTATGCTTTTTACCCACCCCAAGGCGGCACTATCTTTCAAAATGATCCCCTTTCATCGAGGTGGCAGCTGCAGTTAGGCGCGCGGTATACCTTCTAATAATAGACATGGAGGTCTGATTGTGCAGGGCTTGCTTATTAAGCAAGCCCTGTTTTTTTATGCACCTAGAGATGAAACATCTCCTTCCTCATACCCAATTAGCAAGCATTTCCTTTATGTGGCAAAATGCCCTTTTTATGTATGGAAAATCTCAACTAATGGAGATATATTAAAAGACAAAGCGCTAATGTCTACATGATCGACGTATTTTCAATGGCATCGAATTTGCAAAAAGTTAAGCGAACCTTCAAATGATCGATTAATTAAAAAGATACAGAGGAAAAATAAATGACAGAAGATAAGTCTAATGAAACAGAAATTGACGAAACAGCTGAACCGTCCATTGTCACAATCGATGGGAACGAGGCAGCTGCCTATGTCGCACATAAGCTTAATGAAGTGATTGCAATTTATCCTATCACCCCTTCATCTCCTATGGGTGAATGGTCGGACGAATGGTCAGCGCATGGCAAAAGGAATTTATGGGGGACTGTTCCACTGGTTACGGAGATGCAAAGTGAAGGGGGTGCTGCAGGCGCAGTTCACGGTGCCTTGCAGGCGGGTGCTTTGACTACCACCTTCACTGCTTCTCAGGGACTCCTCTTGATGATACCAAATATGTTCAAAATTGCAGGCGAATTAACGCCAACTGTGTTTCATATTGCGGCAAGAACAGTCGCAACACATGCGCTCTCAATTTTCGGTGATCACAGCGATGTAATGGCTGCGCGAGCAACTGGATGGGCGATGCTTTCATCGAATTCTGTACAGGAGGTCATGGATTTTGCGCTTATTTCGCAAGCAGCCACGCTCGAAGCTCGTGTTCCTTTTTTACATTTCTTTGACGGGTTCAGGACATCTCATGAAGTAATGAAAATTCGCCAGCTAACCGATGAACAAATGCTGGCTTTGATTGATGAAAAGTTAATTCAACAACATCGAGAGCGTGCTCTTTCTCCTGATCGTCCTGTTTTACGAGGTTCTGCGCAAAACCCTGACGTTTTTTTTCAGGCGCGTGAGACAGTAAATCCATTTTACGCGGCGACCCCTGCAATAGTGCAAAAAGTAATGGACAAGTTTGCTAAAGTTGTCGGTCGGGAGTATAAGATCTTTCAGTACGTAGGAGATCCGGAGGCTGAGAGAGTCATTGTAATGATGGGTTCTGGTGCGGAAACGGCTCACGAGACGGTAGAATACCTTGTATCGAGGGGTGAAAAGGTTGGATTGGTAAAAGTCCGACTATTCCGCCCATTTTCAGTTGAAGCGTTTATAAATTCGCTCCCTCCAACTGTGAAAAGTATTGGAGTTCTTGATAGGACAAAGGAGCCCGGTGCAGCAGGCGAGCCACTATATACAGATGTTGTTACAGCTCTAAGTGAATATGTAAACGGAATGCATGATGGCAGAGCCAATCTCCGTTTTACAACAATGCCCAAAGTCATAGGTGGGAGATATGGGCTATCTTCAAAGGAATTTACTCCCGCTATGGTAAAGGCGGTGTTCGATGAACTAAAGAAAGGTAAGCCGAAGAATCATTTTACTGTTGGCATTATAGATGACGTAATGGGTACAAGTCTAGACGTTGATTCGTCCTTCACTGTTGAATCGGACGATGTGTTTCGGGCAGTGTTTTATGGGCTGGGTGCAGATGGGACTGTCAGTGCGAATAAGAACACAATAAAGATCATTGGTGGCGAAACCGAAAATTATGCTCAGGGCTATTTTGTGTATGATTCCAAGAAGTCAGGCTCGACAACGGTATCACATTTGCGATTTGGTCCCCGCCCCATTCATTCTTCTTATTTAATTAATAGTGCCAACTTCATTGGTTGTCATCAATGGTTCTTTTTAGAAAAGTTCAACGTCCTGGAAAAAGCGGCTCCGGGCGGGGTGTTCCTCCTGAACAGTATTTATGGACCAGATAAAGTATGGGAACACCTCCCTCGCCAGATTCAAGAGCAAATCATTGAAAAGAAGCTAAAATTCTATGTAATTGATGCTTACAAAGTCGCACGCCAAACGGGAATGGGAAGCAGAATTAACACAATAATGCAGACATGCTTCTTTGCAATTTCTGGAATACTTCCACGAGAACAAGCAATTGAAAAAATAAAAGCATCGATAAAGAAAACTTACGGCAAAAAAGGTGATGTGGTTGTACAACAAAACTTCCAGGCAGTTGACCAGACACTTGCAAATTTGTTTGAAGTGAAGGTGCCTGATAAGGTGACGAGCACAATCGAAATGCCGCCAATTGTTTCTGAAAGAGCTCCAGAATATGTCAGGAAGACAGTTGCAAAGATGATTGCTGGTTACGGTGATTCATTGCCCGTCAGTGCCATGCCTATTGACGGCACATTTCCCACAGGAACAACTCAATGGGAAAAACGGAACATAGCGCTTGAAATTCCAGTATGGGAACCAGACATCTGTATACAGTGCAACAAGTGTGTTATTGTTTGTCCACATGCTACTATTCGTGCGAAAGTCTATGATTCAGCAATTTTAAAAGATGCACCACCTACTTTCAAAGCAGTTGACTATAAGGGACTGGAGCATAAGGGACTGAAATACAGCTTACAGGTTGCGCCCGAAGATTGCACTGGATGTGGTTTGTGCGTCGAAGTTTGCCCTGTTAAGAGCAAGACAGAGAGCAAGATCAAAGCTATTAATATGAAGGAACAGCCACCAATTCGCGAAGCTGAACGAGTAAACTGGGACTTCTTCATGCAAATTCCCGATATTGACAGACGCCAGGTTAAGCTAGACTCAGTTAAAGATTCACAGTTCTTGAGGCCATTATTTGAATTTTCTGGCGCCTGCTCCGGCTGCGGGGAAACTCCGTACGTTAAACTGGTGACTCAGTTGTTTGGTGACCGGACTCTCATTGCAAATGCAACAGGTTGTTCGTCTATTTATGGAGGCAACCTTCCTACAATACCGTATACAAAAGATGATCAAGGGAGGGGCCCAGCCTGGTCAAACTCGCTCTTTGAAGATAATGCTGAGTTCGGATTTGGGATGCGCCTGACAATAGACAAGCTCACAGAAATGGCTCGCGAACTTGTCAAGAAACTATCTGCTGAAATTGGTGAAGAATTTGCAGACCAGCTTCTCAATGCGGACCAGACAGACGAGTCCGGAATTTATGACCAGCGCGAGCGGGTGAAATTACTTAAGGAGAAGCTTTCTACATTAAATTCCCTTGATGCAAAGAGACTCTTAGATATTGCTGACAACCTTGTTAAACGAAGCGTCTGGATTATAGGAGGTGATGGGTGGGCTTATGATATTGGGTATGGTGGTCTAGATCATGTGTTGGCTTCAGGAAAAAATGTGAACATACTTGTGCTTGATACAGAGGTATATTCCAACACAGGCGGACAAATGTCGAAGTCGACAGCAAGAGGTGCGGTTGCGAAGTTCGCTGCGGCGGGAAAGCCATATGCAAAAAAAGACCTTGCGTTGATGGCGCTGAGTTATGGCAACGTTTATGTTGCACGCGTTGCTATGGGAGCCAACGATGCTCAAACTGTACGCGCATTCCTTGAGGCGGAGTCCTACGAAGGGCCTTCATTGATTATTGCTTATTCCCATTGCATAGAACATGGCATAGATATGTCCAAAGGCATGCACAACCAGAAGTTAGCTGTTGATACAGGTTACTGGCCTTTGTTCAGATATAACCCCAAACTTCTTGCCGAAGGGAAGAACCCAATGAAGCTCGATTCGAAGCCGCCAAAACTTCCATTTACCGAATTTGCTTCTGTAGAACAGCGGTTCAAGATATTGCAAAAGATCAACCCTGCCCGTGCAAAAGAGCTATTGAACCTTGAGCAAGAGGACATAGAGAGGCGTTGGAAGCAGTATGAACTTCTTGCACAAGATGAAGAAGAAATAGTAAAGAAGAATGTCCCTCAAACCGTACCAACTAACAACTGAAGCTTGATGAAAAGGCAGCCGATTAAGGTCGGGAACGCTGTTTCGGCTGCCTTATCACTGAAGCAATATCATCAACTATAATAAAACTCAAAGATATTAACCAAAAGAGGAATTTCAAGTGGACATTAGCACAACTTATTTAGGAATGAAGTTGAAGAATCCAATTATTCCATCAGCTAGCCCCCTTTCCAGGAGCCTCGATTCAATGAAGAAGCTTGAAGATGCAGGTGCGGCGGCAATAGTAATGTACTCTCTGTTTGAAGAAGAGATTATTCATGAAAGCGCTGAATTGAATCACTATTTGACATACGGGATTGAAAGTTATCCAGAAGCTCTTTCATATTTCCCTGATTCCAGTGAATACAATTTAGAACCTGATCAATATCTCGATTTGCTTAGAAAGGCAAAAGAGTCGTTGTCGATTCCGGTAATACCGAGTTTAAATGGAATCACACCTGGTGGATGGACTAAATATGCAAAGCTCTTCGAAGAGGCTGGCGCAGACGCAATAGAATTAAACGTTTATTACATTCCAACTGATAAGCGCCTGACAGCGGCAGATGTTGAGAGGAGGTATATTGAGGTTCTAGCAGGAGTCAAATCATCTGTCAAAATACCGGTTGCAATGAAATTAAGCCCTTATTTTAGCAGCCTGGCAAATATCGCCGAAAAGCTTGTTGAATCTGGCGCAAATGGACTTGTGCTGTTCAATCGTTTTTACCAGCCTGACATCGATATTGAGCAACTTGAGGTAAAGCCAGAGGTCATATTAAGTGATTCCTCAGCAAACCGGCTTCCCTTAACCTGGATTGCCATACTGTATGGTAGGGTGAAGGCAAGTTTAGCAGCAACGAGCGGCATTCATAATGAAGCTGATGTTTTGAAAATGTTAATGGCAGGTGCGGATGTAACGATGATGTGCTCGGAACTTCTCCAACACGGCATTAAAAGGATAGGTGAAGTGCTGGAAAGAATGTGCAAGTGGATGGAAGATCATGAGTACGCCTCAATAGAACAAATGAAAGGAAGCATGAGCCAGAAGTCCGTAGCTGATCCAGCTGCGTTTGAGCGTGCAAACTATATGAAAGCACTTAACAGGTTCAAGTCGCAAGTGTAGCCAAGAGTGATGATGAAACTTACAAGGGTAACTGCTGTTTAAGAGAGAACAAAGACTGATGGAAAAGATAATAACCTATTCAGACTTAGTTGGCTTGAAATTGATTAAGAGGGGAAAGGTCAGGGATATTTATGACCTTGGCGACAGCTTGTTGTTTGTGGCAACTGATAGAATTAGCGCATTTGACGTGGTGTTACCGAACGGAATCCCCTACAAAGGAAAGGTATTGAATCTCATTTCACAGTTTTGGTTTGATTTCACGAAATCAATTGTGGATAATCATGTGATTACAAGTGATGTAAAACAATACCCACCCATTTGTCGTCTTTATGAAAATGATCTTGAGAAGAGAAGTATGGTTGTCAAAAAGACAAAACCGCTGCCAATCGAATGCATTGTAAGAGGATACTTAACAGGCTCAGGCTGGAATGACTACGTAAAAACAGGGAAGGTGTGTGGGATGTCCCTTCCTCCTGGCCTGAAGGAGTCAGAAAAGCTACCTGAGCCTATTTTCACTCCGTCTACGAAAGCTGAAATTGGAGTACATGACGAAAATATCACATTTGATGACATGGTTCGGTTGATTGGCGAATCAGTTGCTCTGGCAGTTCGGACATATGCTATTAGTATCTATCAGCAGGCTGCAGAATTTGCCCAAAGGAAGGGAATAATAATTGCTGATACTAAAATGGAGTTTGGAATCGATCGAGAAGGAAATTTAATCTTGATTGATGAACTCCTTACCCCGGATTCATCAAGATTTTGGGATCTGGAAAAATATCATGCTGGCACGTCTCAGGAAAGTTTTGATAAGCAGTACGTAAGGGATTATTTACTTTCTATAAATTTCAACAAAAAACCACCAGCCCCTGAGCTACCTGAAGAAGTAATTCGTGGAACCAGCCAGAGATATCTCGAGGCTTTGCGCCGACTTGCGGGGATTGAACTAGTATCGCAAAATTGAACACTGGATTGATTAAAGCAATTCTCTTACCGCTTCTATTGCAACTGATGGGGTTATATCAATCATGCATTTGAAGTGACCTTTTGGACATTTCTCCAGTCCAATATGGGAACAAGGACGACACTTTAGGCCATTGACTTCGAGAATTTTGTTCTCGACAAGATAAGGCAAAAACCCAAACTCTCTTACAGTGGATCCAAAGAAAGCAACAATCTTCTTGCCAAGGGCATTCGCTGCATGCATCAAATATGAGTCTTCGGTTACTACCAGCCTTGCATAGGTAAGTAAAGCTGAGCTTTCCAGAATGGACAATTGGCCGCAAAAATTGATTATGTTCAGCTTGCTCGATACTTCCTCACATGTTCGGGTGTCCTCTGGGCCGCCAAGCAAAATAAGTGAAGTTTCATTCATGATTGATTTTGCCAGCTCCCTCCAGTACGGTGCAGGCCACCGCTTTGTAAAATGTTTCGATCCAGGGCAGAGTGCAACTATTGGCTTGTCTACAGGGATCTTTTTAGCGATTTCTGCAACTCTCTCCAGAACAACCTTGCTAAAAAACAATTCGGGTGCTGGTACATAGTTTATTGTTTTGTCGTATGCCCGGGCATACTTTAAAGCAACAGGCTTTATTTGTTTGTAGATATTTATCTTTAACTTGACAAGAAGCAACCTTTTAAAAATGTCCTTTTTTACAGTCCTTATTTTCTGAGAAGTTCCCCTCCTTAAATAAATGCTTCTAAAATTGTTCTGAAGGTCGATTGTTTCTTCGAATTTTTCTTTCAGAAGGTGCTTGCGCAGTCTTTCAAGTTCGTGTATACTAGCATTACTCCTTATTGTATAGAGACCCGTAATCAACGGATTGTATTTTATTAGATCAGCGAAACTCTCCTTGACGACGAAATGGATTTCCGACTCTGGTTCGCGCTGCTTTATTAGTTTTATCAGTGGTGAGGTCAATAGGACGTCTCCAGCAGAACTCAGGCGTATCAGGAGCTTTTTTTGTTTTGCCATTGTTTAAAATATAAGTGTGAGATTGCACGATGTAAAGAAGAAAATTTTTTGTAATGTTGAAACTTGAGTGAGATAAAGATATATTCGGCAGAGGAGATGAATTCAAGATGAATAGACCAGGAACGATTGGTGGATTGAGGAGTTCTGGGTATGTATCTGTCTCAGTAAAAGATGAGATGCGTAATAACTTGATATCTAAGTTAAAATCAAAGCAAGTCCTTTTTCCAGGTATAATTGGTTATGATAATACGGTAATACCAGCAATTGTCAATGCAATTCTTGCTAAACATGACATAATCCTATTAGGTCTGCGGGGACAGGCCAAGACGCGGATAGCTCGTAGTTTGGTGAATTTCCTTGACGAGCAAATACCCATTATAAAGGGCTGTGAGATCAATGACAACCCGTACAAACCTGTTTGCAAACGGTGCGTCGATCTTGTTGCTGAACATGGTGATGATGTGGAGATTGAATGGATTGGCAGGGAGCAGAGGTATGGTGAGAAATTGGCTACCCCAGATGTAACAATTGCTGATTTAATTGGCGACATTGATCCGATAAAGGCAGCTGTTCAAAAACTTCATTATTCACACGAAGGTGCAATACATTTTGGAATAATTCCAAGAACTAACAGGGGAATATTTACCATTAACGAACTTCCCGATCTTCAACCGAGAATTCAAGTCGGCCTCTTCAATATTATGCAGGAAAAGGATATTCAAATTCGAGGTTTTAACATAAGAATACCACTTGATGTTATGATTGTGTTCACAGCAAACCCCGAAGATTATACGAATCGAGGAAACATAATTACTCCTCTGAAAGATAGAATTGACTCTCAAATTCTTACGCACTATCCCCGTACAATTGAAGAAGCAATGTTGATCACGGAACAGGAAGCATGGATCAAACGTGACATTGGAAAGACCGTCATTATGCCAACATACATCAAGCAAATCGTTGAGGAAATTGCATTTCAGGCGAGGGCAAGTGAATTCGTTGACCAGAAGAGTGGTGTCAGTGTGCGTATGACAATTTCAGTTATTGAAAATCTGGTGAGTACTGCTGAGAGACGGGCAATATTAAATGACGAGCAAGTAATTGCACCGCGTATTTGTGACTTACAGCTTGTCCTGCCAGGGATGACTGGAAAACTTGAGCTGGTTTTTGAAGGAGAGCAAGAAGGATCTGTGAGAGTTAGTAAAGCTCTCATAGGAAAGGCTGTGCGACAAACTTTTAAAAAGTACTTTCCGGATCCGCTTCAGAAACGCCCTAAAGGTCAATTATCCGATGAAACAAAACGAAGAGATGACGAATATTCGCCGATTATCAATTGGTTCGAATCTGGCAATAAGGTCGATGTAGCCGATGATATGCCATTTGATGACTATTACGAAGAACTGTGCAGGGTCCATGGGTTGAAAGAGCTGACCAAGAAATACTTGAAACTTGACGAATCGCGAAAGTATGAACTTGCGACTGCAATGGAGTTCGTGCTGGATGGACTGCACCAGCTTTCACGAATTGCAAAAGATGATGTAGATAATCTGGTTTCATACAAGGATCTCGTTGGAAGTATATTTAACGCAAAGGAAGGTTTTGAAGAGGACTGAGACATAATGATAGTCCACAAGTGCACTTACTATTGATGCTAAGACAAGGAGATCAGGATGAGATTAAGGTATTCGAAATGGACTGAATCCTCGCAAACGGATGAACAGCGGCTCGACCGCCTGATTTCGCTGCTCAGCTATATCTTGCTTGAGACAAGCGGAGACGCTGAAGAGGCGCTTAAATGGCTCAGGCAGCTAAATGAAGAGCATGAAATTTTCGATGAAAGTATGACCATTGAACAGTTTATTGAAAAGCTTAAAGAAATGGGGTATATCGAGGATGCCAGGGACACAATAATCATAACTTCAAAGGGGATTCAAAGGATTAGGGAAGATGCTTTGAGGGAGGTGTTTTCAAGTCTCAAGAAAAGTCCTGATGGAAACCACGAGACTCCGTATACTGGGCAGGGGGTTGATCGTTTAAGCGAGACAAAGAAGTTCTTTTTCGGTGACCAGCCGACAAATATCGATTTGACCGCAACCCTGACTAACACGTTGAAGCACAGCAGTATTGACGATCTTCATCTCGAAGAGGACGACATTGAAGTTTATGAAACGGAGCACATGACAAATTGTGCCACTGTCTTGCTTCTTGACGTAAGCCATTCAATGGTGTTATATGGTGAGGACAGGATTACCCCTGCAAAGCAAGTATCACTTGCACTTGCCGAGTTGATTCGCGCAAAGTTTCCAAAGGATCATCTTAACATAGTAATCTTTGGAGACGATGCCAGAGAAATCACTCTTGCAGAACTGCCTTTTGTTACAGTTGGACCATTTCATACAAATACACGCGAAGCTCTACGGCTCGCAAGGAGTATTCTCAGACGCAAAGGAAATGTAAACAAACAAATTTTTCTTGTCACTGATGGTAAGCCTTCTGCAATATTCGATGAAGCTGGTCGACTTTATAGGAATTCTTTTGGGCTTGACCCGAGAATTGTCAACAAGACCCTCGATGAAGCTGTCAACTGCCGAAGAGAAAGAATCCAGATCAGCACCTTCATGGTGGCAAAAGACCCATACCTGATAAACTTTGTCGAAGACCTTACGAAGGCTAATAAGGGCAGGGCATACTACTCGTCCCTGAACAAACTTGGCGAATATATTTTCGTAGATTACCTTCGTAACAGGAGGAAACGATTTAATAGCTCTCTCATCTGATGATTTACACTGCCTTGGTTACTCGCTGGAGCGAAAAATAGACAGGTGATAGAATTTATTGTACCAGTAAGTTCTTCAGGGCAGGTGCAACCTCAGGATATTGAAACTCGAACCCCGATGAAGTAAGTCTTCCTGGAACAACTCTTTGACTTGTGAGAATTGTTTCTTCTGCCATCTTACCAAGAATTAGCTTCAAAATCAAATTTGGTATTTTAAAAGGAATAGGACGATGAAGTATCAAACTGATTGTCCGTAGGATTTCGGCCATTGTTGCGGGATGAGGGGCAGTCAAATTGATAGCTCCTGAGATGTTTTTGCTTTTCAGCAAAAAAGAAATTGCTCTAATCTCATCCTCATAATGAATCCAGGGTACCCACTGACTACCACTCCCTGGTAGAGTTCCCGCATAAAAACTGAATGGCAAAACAATTTTAGGTAATGCCCCGCCTATCATTGATAATACAACGCCGGTTCGAATGGCAACTGTTCTTATCCCGCGTGTGGACAGTTCTAATGTCGATCTTTCCCATTTTTGCACAACGTCAGCCAGAAATCCAGAACCAGGGGGGGAGTCTTCCGTGAGAATTTCGTCTCCTCTAGAGCCATAGTAACCTACCGCTGATGCCTGTACAATAGTTGTAGGGGGTGTCTGCATTAATTTTACAAGTTTGACAATTTGCGAACCAGAATTGATTCGGCTTTCGAGAATTAATCTCTTCTTCTTCAGAGTCCACAAGCCTGATGCTATGTTTTCCCCAGCAAGATTTACAATTGCTTCGGTCCCTTCAAGTTGTGTAGCAAGTTCGAGAAGAAAGGATGAATCCCACTTCAGCACTCTAGCAGTCCCACCAAGTTTAGCAGTTGCGGCTTCCGGGTATCTTGAGAGGGCTATGATATCATTCCCTTCTTTTGCCAAAAGCTGAACGAGTCCCGTTCCTATGAGTCCAGTTGCTCCTGTTATCGCAATTTTCATCATAAAAATATCGCTGGCCGGTGTCTAATTATCAATCCAAGCATCTAACCTTTTATTAATCTTTCTTTGTTCGGAAATTATTGAATAATGCTAATCAAGGTAAAAGTTCACGCGAAGTCGAAAAGGAGTCTTCTAATAAAGAAATCTCATGATAGCTTCGAAGTCTTCATCAAAGCTGAGCCTGTTGAAGGGAGAGCTAATGATGAGCTGATAATGCTGATTGCAAACCATTTTGCTGTCTTGCCAAATAAAGTTAGAATTGTACGGGGAGCAAAATCGCAGCACAAGATTTTAGAGATTCGTACTAATGATGGCTAAATCTATCATTTAAATCAAAGTGAGGTCACCCAAGCCTGGATTTATGCTGCATGAGAGCGTCGTTAAGGACACGGTAAAGTAGTTTATAGGTTGATGCTTCTGTTAGCTGTTTTCAATTATAACACCTTCGGATTGATAATTTTTGTTGACTTTAACAAAGTAATAACTTAAAATAGCAAAGCTCTTAAACAAAAACAGGAGGTAGACTGTGGCTCCCAAAATCAAAGCTTTGTCAGTTTTAGCGGCGACCCTTGTATTTGTCTCTACAGCATTTGCAAGTGGTTACCAGCTCAACGAACATGGAGCACGTGCGACCGCAATGGGAGGTGCGTTTGTGGCTCGTGCCAATGACCCATCGGCAATCTTTTTTAACCCTGCCGGATTAAGTTATCTCAAAGGCTTAAATGTGATGGTTGGTGGAACGTTAATTCTTCCCAGCACAACCTTTACAGGTCCTTATCCCAACAATACAGAGACCAAGATGAACAGTCTTGTTTTCTTCCCACCAAATGCCTACGTCACATATACAATGGAAAATGGTCTGGCCTTTGGTATAGGGACATACACACCGTATGGTCTGGGCACTGACTGGCCAGGCAACTGGGTTGGCAAATTTATTATCACAAAAATTAATCTTCAGAGTTTTTACATTAACCCAACGATATCTTATTCATATGAAGACTTCCTGTCTGTTGGCATTGGATTTGACTACGCTTTAGGGAGCGTTGAATTAGACAGAGTTGTCTCAACTCCCTTTTCAGATCCAACAGGAAACCCCATTCAACCTACTGCAAACTTGAAGGGAAATGCCAAAGGTAGCACCTTTAATTTTGGAATTCTCCTCACCCCGGTTAAAAATCTGTCTGTCGGGTTTTCTTATCGGGGGAAAGTCAACCTTAAAGCAGACAATGGTACTGCCACATTTACCAACGCCGGAAAATTATCGCCTTTGCTCCCCGGCGGCTCGGTTTCTACTAGTGTCCCCCTACCAGAAACATGGTTTGTTGGAGTGGCTTATAAGGATGGATCCTACTCAATTGAAGCTGATTACCAGTATGTCGGCTGGAGCGCCTTTAATCAGCTCGTCATCAACTTTGCTACACAAACTGCTCTTCAAAGTCAAACAGTGGTAGCTGGAAATTACAGCAACAGCTACATTATTAGAGTCGGCGGTGACTACAGGATTAATGAGACAATCACGGCACGGGCAGGTCTCTTTTATGACAGGAATCCCGTACCTGACGCATACTTAGAGCCACTTCTTCCTGACGCAGATAGGCTCGGGATTAACGTTGGCGCGGGCATAAATCTGACAGATAATATAGCGCTCGACCTGTCTTATATGTTTCTTCCGTTTAAGCAAAGAACAGTTACAACCTCTGCAGTTGGATTCAATGGCACTTATAATTCCACTGCTAACTTGATAGGGGCTGACCTCAGTTTCAAGTTCTGAGGAACAGGTAATGCACTGTTGAACCTCATAAATATAGAACGTCAATGAGTTCGTCAAGAGAAGTGGAATTAGTTTTTAAAAAATAAATGACAGAGGAGTATATATGAAACAGATAAGTTTACGATTAGTGGGCACTGCAGCTATTGCCGCACTTGTGTTTCTAGTTGCGTCTTGCGGTGATTTTAAGAAGTCGAGCGTGGTCAATCCTCCATCCAATGGCTCACTCGATTTCACAACGTATGTAGCTTTGGGAAATTCTCTTACAGCTGGTTATCAAAACGGTGCCCTGTATCAATCAGCCCAGCTTTACAGCTACCCTAATTTAATTGCCCAGCAAACAGGATCTCAAAATTTTCAGCAACCTTTGATATCAGATCCCGGTATAGGAGGAAGATTAAAAATTGTAAATCTTGTTGGACCAGTGATTGGTTCAGATCCTGCGCAAGGAGGATCATTGTTGAATGCGACGCTAAACAGGCCTTACAACAATCTTGGTGTTCCAGGTGCAATCCTTTATGATCTCATTGATACTTCTAGCTTCGCAGCAAAAGCCGGTCCACCTCGTAATAATCCATTTTTCAATATTGTATTGCGAAGTAGTGCGTTCGGATCAAGTGCCGTGACACAGGCATTAAATCTAAAACCGACTTTTATATCTGTCTGGATTGGCGCTAACGATGTTCTTGGCTATGCGTCTTCAGGGGGAACAATTGGGACAGACCCCGCTACGCACTCTCTCCCGACAGATTTGCCTACGTTCACCTATCTGTACAACGCCACCATGAATGCTCTCCTTCAAGGTGCTCCCAATGCGAAGTTTGCAACTGCCAATATCCCGGATGTTACAGCAATTCCTTTCTTTACAACTATACCGGCTGTTGTCGTCAATCCTACAACACAGCAACCTGTAACCGTCAATGGCCAATTTGTGCCGTTAATTGTTCAAAGGCATAATGCGAGTGGAAATCTCTATGTCGGGCAGGCAAATCCTATTTATGACTTAATCTTACTTACAGCTATGGATTCCTTGAAAGCTGGAGTAGGAATACCTACTGCGCTTGGCGGAACTGGTAGGCCGCTCGGCACGCAGTTTGTCCTGGATTCGTTAGAAGTTGCAAAAGTGCGTAGTGCAACTCAGGGATTTAACCAAGTAATAGCGTCCTTTGCTAACAGCAATCCCACAAAAGTCGTCATGGTTGATGCATATAGCATCTTAAACAGCATTAAACAAAATGGCTACACGGCGGATGGTGTCACCCTGAGCAGCGCCTATATTAGCGGCGGGTTTTTTGGATTAGATGGTGTACACCCGACATCTCGTGGATACGCAGTCGTGGCAAACGAGTTCATTGAGGCTATCAATGCGCATTTTGGATCGAACATTCCCATTGTTCCGCTGTCTCAAGTACCCGGCTCTGCTGTCCTGGCAAAAGGGTTACCTAAGAAAATTTTGTGGCCGAATATACACTTAAGTGACCTCCAGCCAACGCTAAAGCTAATGCAGCAGAGTGACCTGTATTAGCAAGTGTGATTTCGTATAACCTTTAGCTGGGAAGAGGGATATTGAAGGCAGGCGGCATCTTTTTGCAGTGTACCGCCTGCCATTTTTTTGTAAATTGTTTGCATCAAATGTCAAAAATTGTTAATTCTAAATGAATAACAAAGTCGATGTCAATACCGCACGAGAAATCGGGCTGACGTCTGAAGAATTTGATCGCATTGTTCAAATCCTTGGTCGTATTCCTACTTATACCGAGCTGGGAATATTTTCTGTAATGTGGTCAGAGCACGCAAGCTACAAGAATTCCATTTTACAGCTAAGGAGACTTCCTCGAAATGGGAAGAAGCTCCTCGTAGGAGGAGGTGAGGAAAATGCGGGCCTTGTAGATGTTGGTGATGGATTGGCAATTGCTTTTAAGATTGAAAGTCATAATCATCCCAGTGCAGTTGAGCCTTATCAGGGAGCAATGACAGGCATTGGAGGGATTCTGCGAGATATCTTTACAATGGGAGCAAGGCCGGTTGCTGCATTGGATTCTCTTCGTTTTGGAAGTTTGGAGAATTCGCGAGTGAGATATTTATTTGAGAATGTGGTTAAAGGGATCGCTGATTATGGAAACGCTTTTGGAGTCCCAACTGTTGGTGGTGAAATTTACTTTGATAACAGTTACACAGAAAATCCACTGGTAAATGTTATGGCTGTTGGGGTTGCTCGTCACAATTATATAGCGAGGGCTGCCGCAAAAGGCCCTGGAAACCTTGTAATGATTGTAGGTTCGTCAACAGGGAGGGATGGTATACATGGTGCGACATTTGCTTCTGAAGAAATTTCAGAGATCTCGGAAGCAAAGCGCCCCTCAGTACAGGTTGGGGACCCCTTTACAGAGAAGCTTCTCCTCGAGGCAACGCTTGAAGCAATTAAGGCAGGACTGGTTGTTGGCATACAAGATATGGGCGCAGCCGGGATTGCATGCTCGACATCGGAAATGAGTGCTAAAGCCGGGACTGGTATGGATATAGATCTGGATCGAGTACCACTTCGTGAACAGGATATGTCAGCTTATGAGATTATGCTCTCAGAATCACAGGAGAGAATGCTAGTTGTGGCCAGACCCGAACATGAGGAGTCACTGAAGAAAATCTTCAATAAATGGGATCTTCATGCAGAAGTGATTGGGAAAGTCACTGATGATGGCCTCCTCAGAATTAGGCGTTTTGGTAAAATTGAAGCTGAAATTCCCGCAAAATCTCTCACTTTAGGTGAAGGTGCACCTGTTTATAAGAGGGAATCACGCAAACCAGATTACATTGATCGCCTTCAGTCTTTTGACCCAAAGACGCTCTCAATCCCTCAAGATATGAATGATGTGCTCATTAAACTCATATCTTCACCAAATATCGCAAGCAAGGAGTACGTTTATCAACAATACGACTATATGGTGCGCACTGATACTGTAGTGATGCCCGGTGTCGCTGATGCTGCAGTGATAAGACTCTCTAAATGGTTAAAAGACGGATCGATGAGAAAGGGGATTGCACTGTCAACTGATTGCAATAGTAGATATGTGTACCTTGACCCGCAATTAGGAACTGAACACGCAGTCGTCGAAGCCGCGCGAAATGTAGCATGTGTAGGTGCAAGACCGGTTGCGATTACAAATTGTCTTAACTTTGGAAATCCTTATAAACCGGAGGTCTATTACCAGTTTGAGCAAGCTATTACTGGGATGGCGAAGGCATGCACTCAACTGGATACCCCTGTTACAGGTGGCAATGTAAGCTTCTACAACGAAAGCCCATCATCTGCAGTTTATCCCACACCCGTTATAGGAATGCTCGGGGTCATTGAAGATGTTTCTAAATCTGTTCAAAGCAGCTTTAAGAATGAAGGGGACTTAATTGCCGTGGTAGGTAAAAATATGTACGAGATGGGGGGCAGTGAGTATTTAATTGTTGTGCATGGTGTGATTGCCGGTAAGCTTCCACCAATAAATTATGATTATGAAAGGAGTTTACATAATTTCTTGGTGCTTGCAGCGGAGTTGAAGGCAATTTCTTCAGCGCATGACGTTTCGGATGGGGGGCTTGCAGTAACCCTTGCGGAATGTTGTATATTGAACCAAGAGCAACCATTGGGTGCCAGAGTTGTGTTAGAATTTCATGGCAGACCAGATTTTGCGCTGTTTGGTGAAGGGGGAGGAAGGGTTGTGATTAGCTATTCACCAGAAAACACACGCCTGGTCGACCAGCTTGCAAAAGCTTCTGGAGTTGAAATTGATGTTGTGGGAGTTGTGTCCGGAGAATCACTTGAAATAAATGAGTTGATAAACGTACCCGTATCTCAGCTTGCAGATAAGTACTACAATTCTATACCATCTAATTTTTACACTTCGTATTCTCGATAAATTGGAAAAGTCAATACATTTCTTATCGTCCGCTGCCGAGAAAATTCTGTTTTACGGTAAAACGCTAATAAGGAATGTACGCAAACACGACATATTTTTTTATTCGTCTGCACTTTCTTTTCAAATTGTTCTCTGCTTGATACCAACTGTTTTCTTAATCGTGTTATTAGTGGGCGCTTTTTTGTCACGAGAAACAGTCCTAAGAGGTGTAGAGTCCGTCGTTACTTCGGCATTTCCAAGGGACGTCAGTGCTTCTGTGCAAATTAAAGCGCTACTATTAAATCGGACGAGATTGATGTTTGGACACAAAAACCTGGCAGGTATAATAACCGTGGCTGGCCTTTTGTGGACTTCCCTTGGTTTGCTCGATACGCTTCGAAAGACTATCCTACATGTTTTGAATCTTCAAGTAAGTGATAAGTGGATTGTATTAAGACTGTATGATCTTAGAGCATTGCTGGTTGCTGGATTCTTTTTGACATCTAGTATTTTGATTACAATGCTCTTCACCCTGCTGCGTGAAATTGCACTTCATTTTCCCGCCAGCTCATTGAAATTTACGTTTGTCAGGACATTTCTTCCACAGCTTTCTGCTTTTGGCTTGACATTCCTTTTGTACTTTTCGATTTACAGGTTTCACTCCTTTGGAAGACTTGATTTTGGTTCTGCTGCGTTTGGATCTTTTTGGGCTTCGCTATTTTTCGAGTTATCCAAAGATGCTTTTGCAGTTTATTTGACTAAAATAGCAAATCTATGGGAAGTATACGGGGCTCTTGAGACAGTTGTTGCTCTCTTGATATGGATATTTTTTTCAACAGTAATCTTTATTATTGGAGTTGAATTGGCGCTGATTTATTCAGAAAGGAGGACAACAGGATGAAGGGGAAATTGTTTATAACGGGTTTCCCTGGCTTTATAGGATCAAGACTGGTTCGCGAATTGCTTAAACGTTATGCGGATATTGAGGTGGTTGCCCTCGTTCAGCAAAAATTTATGCATGCGGCAGAAGCAACCAGGTACAAAATTGTGGCAGGCAGGACTGATTTCGAAAACCGATTTTCTTTTGTTTTTGGGGACATTACGAAAGATTTGCTTGGAATAGCCGATTGGAAATCACTCAGCGAACAAATTACCCATGTCTTTCACCTTGCAGCGGCGTATGATCTTGGGATTCAACGTGAAGTTGGTATGAGAATAAATGTCGAAGGCACAAAAAATGTCGTTGACTTTGCCCGCCGGTGCAAAAATCTGGTTCGTCTCGATTACGTTAGCACTGCCTATGTCAGCGGCTCCTCTACAGGGGTATTCTCGGAGTCAGATTTTGACAGGGGACAGAGATTCAAGAACTATTACGAGGAGACAAAGTTCATTGCGGAGAAGGTGGTCCGAGACACGCCTGATCTTCCATACGTTATTTATCGTCCGGGAATAGTTGTTGGTGATTCGCTTACGGGTGAAACTTCGAAGTACGACGGTCCTTACTATGTTCTGCAAATGATGAGGTCATTGCCAAACTATTTTCCATTTCCCAGGATCGGGGACGGCAGCGCCGAGGTCAATCTAGTGCCTGTTGATTTTGTTGTTAACTCAATGGCGTTGCTTTCTGGAGATGCGGACTCAATTAATAACACTTTTCACCTGGTAGATCCTGAGCCAATGAAGGTAAAGGAACTTCAAGATTTGTTTGTAAAGAAATTAAATAAAAAGTTTCTCTTTTACCCGGTGCCAATTTCACTAGCAAGACTGAGTTTGAAGATGCCTGTACTGAGGAACGTTTACCAGATGCCGGTTCAACTTGTTGATTATTTTGTACATCAAGTGCATTACGAAAATCAGTTTACGCGCGACTTCCTTTCTCGGTACGGAATAGACTGTCCTCAATTCAACCGTTACTTCGATGTTTTATTAAAATTTTTCATTGAACACGATTCCGAAAGTTTGCAAGGTATCATGATATAAACTTAAAGGAGCAATTTGTAAAATGGGAAGGAAATTTCAGTTTGCAAAAGAACGAAAAAAAATATATGAGCTCGCGTTTAATCTTAGATGGACGTACGATTATGAAACTCTGGAACTATTTTCAAAACTCAGTCCACGTGTCTGGGAACGATGTAATCATAACCCTATTGCTGTTTTAGCAGAAATTGGGGAAGACGAATTAAGAGCTCGTCTCATGACGAATGAATTCCAGACGCACTTAAATTCTTGTTATGAGTCTCTTCAGAAATATCTAGCAGAAGTCAACAAGTCTAAACCAGAGCTAAAAGTTTTTGACAGACATCCTGTAGCTTACTTTACCGCGGAAATTGGACTTCATGAAAGTTTGCCTGTGTACTCTGGAGGATTGGGCATTTTATCAGGTGATCATACCAAGAGTGCAAGCGACATCGGATTAAACTTTGTAGCGGTTACTCTTTTTTACAGGCAGGGATACTTCACTCAAAAGATTAATAGTGATGGCTGGCAGCAAGAGGAGTACTTTTCCAACGACCCCAAAAGGCTCCCTATAATTCCTGTTACCGACGAAGCTGGCAATCTTGTGAAGGTGAAAGTTCAGATTGGCCACAGCGTAGTGACTGTTGCAGCATACAGGGCAATAGTTGGCAGATCGACTGTTTATCTTCTAGAAACTAACCTACCAGAGAACGAGGAGCATTACAGAGACCTAACGTCTCGAGTGTATGGCGGGGATAGCACAACCCGCATTTCACAGGAAATACTATTGGGTGTCGGCGGAGTTAGAATGCTAAGAGAACTCGAATATGATCCATACGTCTACCACATGAATGAAGGCCATTCTGCTTTCTTAACCCTGGAACTGTTGCGGGAAAATTTGCTTCACGGGAAGACGCTCGAACAGGGAGTTGAAGCCGTCAAGCAGAAATGTGTTTTTACCACTCATACCCCTGTAGCAGCTGGACATGACAGGTTTACGCCTGATTTGATAAACTACAGCTTAACGGGATTGATTAACCAGCTCGGCATTTCGTTAGATGAATTTATGAAGTTTGGTCGCGTAAACCCTTCTGATCAAAATGAAACTTTTTGTATGACCGTATTAGCGCTGAAGATGAGTCGGAATGCCAATGCTGTAAGCGAGCTTAATGGGAAAGTCAGCAGACAAATGTGGACTGGTCTTTATCCAGGGAGGAGACCGGAACAGGTCCCAATTGGGTTCATAACCAATGGTATCCATATTCTGACCTGGCTGGCTCCTGAAATGCAGAAATTTTTTGAGGATCAGGTTGGTCGAGACTGGCTTTCAAAGCTTTTTAAACCAAAGCAATGGAATGAAGCAATTAATCAAATCCCTAATGAGGAACTGTGGGGCTTAAGATACGAATTGAGGAGGAAGCTGGTCGAGTTTACTCGCTCCCGTATGAGAAGTCAACAACTGAGATACGGAAATGCATCAGAGTGGGTTGAAAAGGTGTTATCCGTAGATGCACTTACCATTGGCTTTTCTCGTCGCTTTGCTACTTATAAGCGGGCACCACTAATATTCTCTGATCTTGATAGAGCTGTCAAGATATTTTCGGATTCCAAAAGGCCTGTTCAGTTAATCTTTAGTGGGAAAGCTCATCCGAGGGATGACGCCGGCAAAGCCTATATCCAGATGGTTGTGCGGTTGACAAGAGATCCGAAGTTTGTTGGAAAGGTGGTTTTTCTCGAGGACTACGATATGAATGTTGCCCGCTACTTGGTCAGCGGCTGTGACCTCTGGCTAAACAACCCCAGGAGACCTTTAGAAGCCAGCGGCACGAGCGGAGAAAAAGTAATTTTGAATGGCGGACTCAACTGCAGCGTGATGGATGGTTGGTGGCGAGAAGCTTATGATGGGTCAAACGGTTTTGCAATAGGTGAAGACAAAGATGCTTCTGTCTCTCCTGAGGAACAGGACAAGCTTGACGCTCAGAACCTGTATAATGTGCTTGAGAACAAAGTCATACCTCTATTTTTCGACAGAGATTCTTATGGCATCCCAATTAAGTGGGTCAAAATGATTAAATCCTCTATGAAATCGATTGCTCCTATTTTCAACACAAATCGTATGGTTAAGGAATATATAAGAAAATATTATACTGGAAAAAGTTAAAACCGTTTGCCAAGCTAATGAGTTTGACTTTAGAGTTCTGCAAAACACAAGTACCAAATAATTTCTTGAACGATTATGATGCTGAGGTAAATGTCTTATGACTGAAATTGATCAACTATGCATTAATACGATTAGATTTCTTTCCGTGGACGCAGTACAGAAAGCAAATTCCGGTCATCCAGGAATGCCAATGGGCACTGCTCCGTTAGCGTATACGCTCTGGACAAAATTTTTGAAGTATAATCCCAAAAACCCCCGCTGGTACAATAGAGATAGATTTGTTCTCTCCGCGGGTCATGGTTCAATGCTTCTCTATTCGCTTCTTTATCTCACTGGATTTGATGTGAGTCTCGAAGATCTTAAGAGTTTTCGTCAGTGGAAAAGCATAACTCCTGGGCATCCCGAATATGGGCTAACACCAGGTGTTGAGACAACCACAGGCCCGCTTGGGCAAGGTTTTGGTAATGCTGTGGGAATGGCGATCGCAGAATCTTTTCTGGCCGGACACTTCAATCGTCATGGTTATGAAATTGTGAATCACTACACTTACGTGATAGCCGGTGATGGTGACATTATGGAAGGGATTACATCCGAAGCTGCATCTTTGGCAGGACACCTTAAACTCGGAAAGCTAATAGTCTTTTATGATGATAACCACATCACAATAGAAGGAAATACAGGCCTTACATTTTCTGAGGATGTAATTGCACGGTTTCAGGCATATGGGTGGCACACCGATTACATTCCCGATGGTAATGATATAGATGCAATTGAACGGGCTATCCTGTCGGCACAGGCGCAAAACGAAAAACCATCTTTTATTGCTGTTAGGTCTCATATTGGGTATGGATCTCCAAACAAGCAGGACACAGCCGAAGCTCATGGATCGCCTCTTGGTGAAAAAGAGGTCGAATTCACGAAGAAAAATCTTGGATGGCCACTGAAGCCAAACTTTTATGTCCCGCCTGAAGTACTGACAAAGTTCAGGCAAATGGTCGACCGTGGGATTAACCTTCAGAAAGAATGGGATGATCTCTTTGTTCGATATCGGATTAAATATCCTGAACTAGCTAATGAGTTTGAGGACTGGATGATAGGGAAGATTTATCCTGAAGCAATCGCATCAATACCCGAATTTAACGTATCCGATGGTCCAATTGCTACGAGATCGGCATCTGGCAAAGTGATTAACGCATTTGCATCCAAACAGCGCAATTTCGTTGGCGGCGCAGCTGACCTTGCACCATCAACAGATACATTAATGAAGAACGAAACGTCTTTTTCTCCGACCAACAGGACGGGTCGTAATTTTCACTTTGGCATCCGTGAACATGCAATGGGTGCCATTTTGAATGGTATGGCTGTGCATGGGGGTCTCATTCCTTTTGGCGCAACATTCCTTGTCTTTTCAGATTACATGCGCCCTCCAATGAGAATAGCCTCTCTCTCAAACTTTAAAACGATTTTTGTGTTTACTCATGATAGTGTTGGGTTGGGTGAGGATGGGCCAACACATCAACCAATTGAACATTTTATGATACTTCGGGCAATTCCAAATATGGTTGTAATCAGACCTGCGGATGCCAACGAAACTGCTGAAGCGTGGAGGTATGTCCTAACACATAGAGATGGCCCAATAGCACTTCTTCTCACACGACAGAAGTTGCCTATTATTGATAGATCGAAGTATGCTCCCGCACGCGGCATGCAACGCGGTGCTTATGTCCTTGCTGAAACGAACGATCCTGAGGTGATAATAATTGCAACAGGGAGTGAAGTTATAATCGCATTAAAAGCTTTTGAATTTCTCGCAAATAAAGGAGTCCGTCTAAGATTAGTAAGCATGCCAAGCTGGGAAATCTTCGATGCACAGGAAAAGGATTACAAGGAATCGGTCCTACCCCGGACTATATGGAGGAGAGTATCTATAGAGGCGGGGATAACAAAGGGATGGTGTAAATATGTAGGTGAACGAGGGATTTCCATCGGCATCGATCACTTTGGTGCGTCAGCACCAGGAGATGTCGTTATGAGACAATTTGGAATTACCGAGCAAGCAATTATCGGTGCTGTTGACAAGTTACTTTCTATCGAAGACTAAAGGAATTAGGTACAACAATGGCAATTAAAATTGAATTCAAAGTAGATAAGCAAAGAGAAATTTTTGACCAGGGCCTGAAGATACTCGAAGCTGCTAATTTTCTTCAGAGGATTTTTGAGAGAGATGGTTCTCTTTGGTCTTCCGAGCCCAGCCACATAAGCATTGCAAAAAATCGTCTGGGCTGGCTTGAGCTTCCAGAAACTATGCTTGAAGCAGTCGACCATATAAAGTCATTTGCTCAGGAAAAGGGTTACAATCGATATAGACATGTTGTGCACCTCGGAATGGGTGGAAGTAGCCTTGCTCCTGAAGTTTTGTCATTAACATTCCGAAATGCACCTGGCTTTCCGGAATTTATTGTCCTTGATTCCACCGACCCCGATCAAATAAATGATGTTACAACTCACATAGACTTATCATCAACTATTTTTATTGTGGCCTCCAAGTCGGGAACCACCATGGAAACAGACTCACTTGCGCGGTTTTTTTATGAAAAATTCAAAACAATAGATCCTCTTTCTTATCGAGAACATTTCGTAGCTATTACAGATCGGGGCACATGGTTAGAAGAATACAGTGAGAAAAATTACTCAAAAACATTTCTAAATCCGTCAGACATCGGAGGACGCTACTCTGCTCTTTCTTATTTTGGTATTGTTCCATTTGCTCTTATGGGCCACGACGTGAGAATGTTTCTTGAAAGGAGTCTTGATGTTGAGACATCATGCAAATCAGGGAATGTGTTGAGCTCCCCAGGTGTAGAGGTTGGCGCTCTTTTAGGCATGCTTGCTCTAAGTGGGATTGACAAACTTACAGTACAGACAAGTTCCTCAATTCAGAGTTTAGGTAACTGGATTGAGCAGTTGATAGCTGAGAGCACTGGGAAGCAGGGTAAGGGGATACTCCCTGTTGTTAACGAACAACTGACCACACCGGAATTCTATTCGGCAGATAGAGTATTTGTTTATATTGGTGTTCGCAGCGATGCAGAGGTTGAGAAGGAGGAAAAATTACAGGCTTTAGAGTTGCAGGGTTACCCAATAATCAAGATGCTGATAGACGATATTTATGACTTGTCTGGTGTTTTTTATACGTGGGAGGTTGCAACTAGTGCTGCCGCAGCTGTTCTTGGAATAGATCCATTTGACGAACCGAACGTACAGGAGAGTAAGGAGAACACCAGAAAAATTTTGCGAGAATTTGAACTGACCCACCAGATGTCCTTCGACAACACTCCACTGTTCAAAAACAAATTCACGATCTTTGGCAATATAAAGACTCAACCCTTTGGAGATGAAATAGATGTAATTCATTCCTTATTTCAACAGAAAACCGCAGGAGGCTATCTTGCAATTATGGCATACCTTCCGAGGCGAAGGAGCCTGGAAAAGGAATTTCTAAAACTTCAATCTGCGATTCGGGACAAGTTGCGAATACCTGTGACTTTTGGTTTTGGACCCCGGTATCTTCACTCTACTGGACAATTTCATAAAGGGGGAGGGTCTGATGGGCTTTTCTTGCAGTTCGTGCATTCGCCGCAGGTAAATCTGCCGATTCCAGGTGAGACTTATACCTTTGCTGATCTTTTCCGTGCACAGGCTATTGGAGACTACAATGCACTAAAGTCTAAAGGCAAGCCAATTCTTTCAATTCAACTTGGTAAAAATTACGAAGATGAAATTACTCAGCTGATAAGAGAAGTTACATCAATTTGAATTATCCTCAGTTGCCAGCAATTTTGGCATGAATTCTGCGAAAAAATGCTGTGTGTTTCCACCTAACTAAACAAATAAAAGCATCATGGCTATTGCACCAACTGCACTGGCAGTAAAATTTACCAGATCGTTATTCACCCACTCGTATCCCCTTACAAGTTTCGTCGAGTTCCTCCCGCAGTGATTTTCTCGCTCAGTGATCTTTAGGCAAATCTCGCACTGGTACTGGCCTTGAATGCTCCCCCCAATCAAACTGTCAGCTATGCTTCCAATTAACCCACTAAACGCAATTGCAACGATCAATCGTATTGGAAATACTCTGTATACATCTGCAAAAGGGAGCGCAACCAAGCCAAGCGCACCTCCTGACAGGAGACCAGCAAAGGTTCCAAGATAAGAAACACCACCAGAAACTCCCTTCTCAACTCTCTTCATTTGTACAAAAGAGAAGGGATCCTTAATGGATAGAATTCCTAACTCTGTAGCCATTGTATCAGCGGTCACTGCAGACAGTGACCCAAGGTAACTCAGATACCAGAGAGGATTTGGATACAGGAACTGGATGAGGAAGATTCCCAGACCAACTCCGCCATTAGCGAATACCTGTCCAGCATCTCTTGTGTGTCCCTTTTCATACATTAGGTTATACACAGATTTATGCTTGAGAAAAAGTCTGGATCCCAGGCTGCCAGCCAAAAAGAAGAAAAGCATTGGTAATGTCCATTTCCATCCACCCAATCCAAACAAGAAGGAACCAATGAGAAAAGCAGCAACTGATCCATCTTTTGATAGAAATTTCAATCGGAATGAAACAAATCCAAAAATAATAGCCAGTAGTTCGCCAAATGCAAATGGTACAATTATATGATGATTTGATACCAAAATATCAATGATTAATGCAGAAATCAGAGGTACTGTGAGGTTGTCAGTCGATTTTGGCGAAATCAATTCGACAGGTGCTACCACCAATCCAACAGTTGCTGACATAATGATGAGTTGGATGTAGTTGATTTCTTTTAACTGGCCAAAACCATCTCGGAAGAACAGAATCCCCAGGAATACTGAGAGAGTTGCCATTGCAAACATTGCAACTGAACCCTCCAAAGTTTTCTTTTCGCCGAAAGCTTCAACAATATGCGGTTTCGTGGCTCGTCTGCCAAAAACAGCTGCTAATGGGTCTGCAAACCCCATCACAATCATGGCAGTTGAAACCAGAAATGGTTTCGAATCCCAGAATAGCAAGATTAAAATCAAAAAAGAAAGGGGATAATAAACTGTCCCTAAGTTCCTGTCTGATAAGTTTATCCCCTGAAACATTCTCAATCGAGATGTTGTAAAGTTGGCAAATATGAAAATCGAGGCTAACGCTATTGGAAAGATTTCGTTTCGCAGCATTAGAGGTGCAAAGAATACAACGATGGCAACACTAGCATGGACAAACATTCGCGTCGATTTGGGATCTACTTTGAATTTTTTCTGAATGAAGTCTGCAATAATCACCAGAAGAAATAGTGTAATGAATATTAGTATCGCATAGGAAAGCTCATTCATATTAATAAAAACTATGAACTTAAGGGGGAAAATACAATACTTTGGACTTACCGTCACGAATAAGTAAATTAATTAAAAGCTTAAGAGTATGGCACGCCTTTATCTGGATGGAAACTCACTTACTATAGAAAAAGCTTATAGTGCGGAAAAATACAACCACACACTGGTTTTGTCCCGAGAAGCCATCAAACGCATGTCTGCTTCTAGAAATCTTGTTAAAAAATGGCTTAGTAGCAATGAGGTAATTTATGGCGTTACAACTGGATTTGGTGAGTTTGCGACGGTAAAAATTCCTCCTGCAAAGATCTTCGAACTTCAGACAAACCTGATAAGAAGCCATTCTGCCGGTACTGGAGAGCCACTCCCACCTCACATAGTAAGACTGATGATGTTGCTTCGTGCCAATGCCCTTGCAAAAGGATATAGCGGAGTACGCAAAGAAACTGTTGAAACTCTTTTGCAACTATTCAATCGTAAGCTGATCCCGTTTATTCCTTCAAAGGGTTCTGTTGGAAGTAGTGGAGATCTGGTTCAACTGGCTCATCTCGTACTGGCAATGACAGGTGAGGGTCAGTTTCTTGTCAGCGGAAAACCCGTCAAAGCTTTCAATGTACTCAGGCGCAACAATATTAAGCCACTTCAACTGAGCGCAAAAGAGGGCCTTGCTCTAGTTAACGGGACGCAGATGATGGGAGCATATGCTGTCCATTGTGTATATGAGGCAAAATTGCTAAGTAAAATCTTCGACATTACCGGTGCACTGAGCGTCGAAGCTTTACGCGGAACTGACATCCCCTTTGATGAACGCATTCAAAAACTGAGGCCGTATCAAGGACAAAAAGAATCTGCAAGGAATGTTCGCAAACTCATGCGTAACAGTGAAATCAGGAAGTCTCACCTCAAGAATGATCCTCGTGTCCAAGATGCATATTCAATTCGTTGTATGCCACAAGTGCATGGAGCGATAAGAGACACCATTGACTTTGTTAGTCGTCAGGTTGAGATAGAAATTAATTCTGCAACTGACAACCCTCTGATCATACCGGAAGATGGGATTCACTTAGAAGGTGGGAATTTCCATGGAGAACCGCTTGCGCTCGCACTTGATTACCTTGGGATTGCCCTTAGTGAGTTTGCTAACATTTCCGAGAGACGTATTGAAAGGATGGTCAACGGTCAGCTCAGCGGCCTACCAAAATTTCTCAGTGAAAATGGAGGTCTTAACTCTGGAATGATGATTGCTCAATACACTGCCGCATCACTTGTAAGTGAAAACAAGGTGTTTGCCCATCCTGCCAGCGTTGACTCGATTCCAACAAGTGCTAATCAAGAAGATCATAACTCTATGGGTTCAATTGCAGCACAAAAGTGCTTCGGAATTCTTGAAAACGTCTGGCGAGTGGCTGCTATTGAACTCCTCGTTGCGTGTCAAGCTGTAGACTTTTCGAGACAGCAAGCTTCTGAACACTCTAGAAATGTTATGAGATGTGGAGTTGGAACTCAGGCGGTATATGAAACTGTTAGAAGGAAAATACCTCATTTAAATCGTGATAGGATTTTGCATAAAGATATTGAAGCAGCGCTCGAACTTGTTAAAAGCGGTGAGGTTATCCTGGCTGCCGAAAGATCTGCAGGATCCTTGAGCTGAAAAAGTTATCTTAATATGAAAATGGTGAAGAACAATGATCGAAGTTACCTTTCAAGTCAGCCTTTATCCAATTTCACAACAGGATATTTATACGCCAATTAATGAGTTCATAGAATTAATGAAGAAAAAACTTCATGCTGAAGTGCATGAAACTTCAACTATTGGATGGGGCGACCTTGATTCTGTACTTGAAGCCATAAAAATTGCGTACACAAAGGCTTGTGAGCATGGTGAAGCTGTCATGGTGCTGACCCTGTCAAACAATTGCCCGACCGCAGAGGAGCTTCACAAATTGAATGAGCATAAGGACTGACAACTTTGGTGGTAGCATGAGAGGTCGCTCCCATATATTTTTTGGCAACGTTGCTAAACATTATGATGACTGGTATTCCACGCCGCCAAGTAAGTACGCAGAACGGATTGAAGATCATTTCCTTCTTGAAACCCTTGAAGGCTTGTCCGGGTCGATCCTGGAAGTGGGGTGCGGGACAGGCAACTACTTGAAAAAATTATCCGGTTTTGTCGAAAAAGTAGGTCTTGATTACTCTATGGATATGCTCGAGATCAGCGCAAAAAAGGCAAATTGTCCACTGGTCAATGGCAGGGCAGAATCACTACCATTCAAAGACGGTTCTTTTGACATTGTCTTTGCCATGACTGCAATAGAGTTCTTTGATGATATTGAAAAGGGCCTTCATGAGATGGTTAGAGTTTCACGTAAGCACATAATCCTTGGGTTCTTGAGCAAGCCGAGTTTGATGCACTTTGCTCGTAAAGTAGCAAACGCCTTTACCAGGAACGAATTTTCTTTTTATAATCCTCAAAATTCGCGAAAGCTTATGCGCTTTCTTTCGAAACGGTATGACAATCTCAGGTTAGTCTACAGACGTACTACACTATTGTTCTATCCAATTTATTTTAAAAGACTGGAAAAAGTCTTTGAATTTTTTGACTTGAAATTTTCAATGGTAAACTTAGGCGGTTTTTCCGTATTGCACTTTAAAAAGGAATGGGAATAGACATGACAAACTTACTGAATGCAATTCACGAAATGCCAAAAGTCTTACTCCATGATCATCTTGATGGCGGACTACGCCCCGAAACTGTGATCGAGCTGGCAAAGGAGCAAAACTATGACAAACTGCCAACTCATGATCCAGGTGAGTTGGCCGATTGGTTTCACAGGGGGGCAAACAGGGGAAGTCTCCCTTTGTATCTTGAAGGCTTTGCTCATACTACTGGGGTTATGCAGACGCCCGATGCTCTTGAAAGAGTCGCATACGAAATGATGGAAGATATGAAAAATGACAACGTCGTTTACGTAGAAACGAGGTTTGCCCCGGTATTCCACACTGCAAAAGGGCTTCACTGGGAAGAAGTTGTAAGCGCTGTTCTGCGAGGGCTTGAAAGAGGCAAACGTGATTTTAATGTTGGGTACGGGCTTATCATCTCGGCTATGCGTAACATGAAGTTAAGCGAGGAGATGGCACAGCTTGCTGTTGATTTCAGAGACAGGGGTGTGGTTGGTTTTGACCTCGCCGGGGAGGAAGGGGGATATCCTCCCAAGAAGCACGTCGAGGCTTTCCATTACATCCAGCGCCAGAACTTTAACATTACCATCCACGCCGGTGAGGGTTTTGGCATGGAATCAATATGGCAAGCCATCCAATGGTGTGGGGCACATCGAATTGGTCATGCGACAAGATTAATTGAAGATATTGCATTCTTGGATGGGAAAGTTGTGAAGCTTGGCACCTTAGCCCAATACGTCCTTGATAAACGCATTCCACTCGAAATTTGTTTGAGTTCAAACGTGCATACAGGTGCAGCAAAGAGCATTGAAGAGCATCCATTTAAAATTTATTTCAAGGAAAAGTACAGAGTTACATTGAACACTGACAACCGGTTAATGAGTGCCACAACTCTCTCAAATGAATTTGATATTGCACAAAAATATTTTGGGCTTACTTTCGCTGACATGGAAAAACTCACTATCAATGCGATGAAGAGTGCATTTATCCCATATCAAAGAAGAATCATGTACATATACGAGGTCATTAAACCTGGCTTTAAGAAAATAAGGGAAAAGTACGGGATTGAAGGTGAAGCACCCTATGGTGGACAGTTAAAACCTTAGTTTTTGTGAAATCTGGAGGTGTGAGGAAATGGAAGCTAATTATAGTCCTGAACGGCGTGCAGCCGTAGTTCGCGCCCCGCGTGGGACAGTACTTAACACAAAGGGTTGGCAGCAAGAAGCAGCTCTCAGAATGTTGATGAATAACCTTGATCCAGAAGTTGCTGAGAAACCTGAAGAGTTGATAGTTTACGGGGGAAGCGGGAAAGCCGCCCGGAATTGGGAAGCTTTTTATGCTATTGTCGAAACATTGAAGCGACTTGAGAATGACGAAACACTCCTAATTCAGTCAGGTAAACCGGTTGCTGTATTCAAAACTTACGAAGACGCTCCTCGTGTCCTTATATCAAATGCGATGCTTGTACCAGCATGGGCAACCTGGGACGAATTTAGAAGGCTTGAGGCAATGGGCCTGACTATGTTTGGTCAAATGACAGCAGGGAGCTGGATTTATATTGGCACACAGGGGATCCTGCAAGGTACATACGAAACATTCGCCTCAGCCGCGAAGAAATATTTTGGTGGAACACTGTCCGGTCGATTTGTTCTTACAAGTGGGCTTGGTGGAATGGGAGGCGCACAGCCACTCGCAGCAACTATGAATGGCGCAGCTTTCCTGGGTGTTGAAGTCGACAGGGCCCGCATTGAAAAGCGGCTTCAAACTGGTTACCTGGATAAGAAAAGTGAAAGTCTGGACGAGGCGCTTGCATTGGTGATCGAGGCTCGAAATAGGAAGTCGCCACTGTCTGTCGGCTTGCTGGGAAACGCCGCTGAAGTCTTGCCCGAAATACTGAGGCGCGGATTTGTGCCTGATTTGTTAACTGATCAAACCAGTGCACATGATACTTTGAATGGCTATGTTCCGTCTGGAATTCCTTATACTGAAGCACTCTTATTAAGAAAGAGAGATCCGGAAAAGTACATCCAGATGGCCAGGGAATCAATTGTTGTCCATGTGAAGGCAATGCTCGAGTTCAAGCGGAAGGGAGCAATTACATTTGACTATGGCAATAATATTAGGGGAGAAGCTCATGCTAACGGTGTGAATGATGCGTTTGAAATCCCTGGATTTGTTCCCGAGTTCATCAGGCCATTGTTTTGTGAAGGGAAAGGACCTTTTCGTTGGGTCGCCCTAAGTGGTGATCAGAATGATATTTATGAGACGGATAATGCAGTTGTAAAAGCCTTCCCCGATAACAAACCTCTCGTAAACTGGATAGAAAAAGCCCAAAAGTATGTACACTTCCAGGGGCTCCCTGCGCGGATTTGCTGGCTCGGGTACGGCGAAAGGGAAAAAATGGGGCTTATATTCAACGAGCTTGTCAAGAAGGGGAAGGTAAAAGCGCCAATTGTCATTGGGCGCGATCATCTTGATGCAGGAAGTGTGGCGTCACCAAATCGGGAGACAGAAAAAATGAAGGATGGATCAGATGCAATTGCCGACTGGCCTATCTTGAATGCTCTTCTGAATGCTGTTGGCGGAGCCAGCTGGGTTTCGGTTCATCATGGCGGAGGGGTCGGGATTGGTCTGGCAATTCACGCCGGGATGGTCGTAGTAGCTGACGGCACAGAAATGGCAGACAGAAGAATAAAGAGAGTCTTAACTTATGACCCAGGTCTGGGGGTAGTAAGGCATGCTGATGCCGGTTATGAAGAGGCAATAAGCGTAGCTGTCCAGAAAGGTATCGACATACCTATGTTGCGAATTAAAAGGTAGTATAGCAAAAATCTGTAAAGTCATAACTATATGAAGTTGAATTACATTACTTTTGGAGATGGCCAGCCTCTCATTGTCCTCCATGGTTTGTTTGGATCCCTGGACAACTGGTACTCTTTGTCAAAGGCTTTCGCGAAAACTTTTAAGGTTGTAGCTGTTGACTTGCGTAATCACGGCAAATCCCCACATAGCATCATATTTAACTATCAGGTAATGGCCGAAGATGTTCTTGAACTTCTAGATGAGCTTAAGTTAACTGAGGCATCTTTATTAGGCCACTCAATGGGAGGCAAGGTAGCAATGCAATTTGCATCGGCCTATTCAAGTCGAATGCATAGCCTGGTTGTTGTGGATATTGCTCCACGAAGATATGAAGCAAGTCACAGTGAGATTATTCACGCCATGTTGTCACTTGATCTTTCTTCCTATCGTACAAGGAAGGAGGTTGACGCAGCACTGGCTAAATCAATCAAGGATCAGTCAGTGCGACAGCTCCTCTTGAAAAATGTCGGGAGAGACAATAGTGGAATTTTTTTCTGGAAGTTTGGACTTGAGGAAATTGCTAAAAACTACGATGAAGTTAATCGTGAAATAACTTTCTTAAGTAAAGTGGAGAAGCCAACCTTGTTTATAAGAGGAGGGAAATCCAATTATATCACAGATGATGATATATCCGAAATCAAGACGCTTTTTTCGAGGGTGGAGATTGCTACAATACTCAAGTCGGGCCATTGGGTGCATGCAGACGCCCCAGATGAATTTTCAAGTGTCGTCCTGGATTTTTTGAGGAGGAATTAGTGTTATAAAATCAGCGCAGCAAACTCTGGTACGCGCAAAAGTCATTTTTTAAAAATATTATGAAAAACTAAAATAGGAGAAAACTATGTCTATCGAAGTAGGAACAAAAGCCCCTGATTTCGCGCTATATGACACAGACCGTAAGGAAAGGAAACTTTCTGAATTCTTAGGTAAGAAGGTCGTTCTTGCTTTTTACCCCGGAGCATTTACAGGGGTTTGCACGAAAGAAATGTGTACATTCAGGGATTCAATGAGCAGGTTTAACGACGTAAATGCAAACGTCATTGGCATCAGTGTGGATCCGCCATTTTCAAATAAAGCATTTGCTGAACAAAACAAACTCAATTTTCCGATTCTCTCGGATTACGAAAGAAAGGTTGTTAGACTCTATGGAGTGTTTCATGACGACTTTCTTGGACTCAAAGGTTACACCGCCGCCAAGCGGGCTGTCTTTGTAATTGGTACTGACGGAAAAGTTTCTTATAAGTGGATCTCCGATAACCCCGGAGTCGAACCCCAGTACGAGGAAGTGATTAAAGCTGTTCAACAAGCAAGGTGAGAAAGCATGCATGTATCTTCACAATCAAAAGTTATAAAGTTGTCGAAAGGAGGAAGTAAGCAAATGCCAAGTTCTTTGAAACCAAAAAGGCAGTCATCGGTTCAAGCGAATCGTAAGGGAATAACTAAAAAAATTGTTGAGGGAGATGAGGCACCGGATTTTATCCTCAAGGATGACAGCGGTAAAGATGTCAGGCTCTCTCAATTACGTGGGAAAAAGATTGTTCTCTATTTCTATCCAAAGGATAATACCCCGGGATGTACTAAGGAGGCGTGCTCTTTTAGAGATGGGTTCACTGAAATCCAGAGTCGTGGGGCAATTGTTATTGGCGTTAGCACCGATTCAATTGAATCTCATGTTAGGTTCAAACAGAAATATAACTTGAATTTTCCACTGCTAAGTGATACAGATAAAAAAGTTGTATCGAAATATGGAGTCTGGAAGGAAAAGTCGTTGTACGGCCGTAAATTTATGGGAATAGAAAGAACAACATTTGTCATCGATGAGAATGGCAAGGTAAAAAAAATATTCCCAAAAGTTAAGGTTGACGGTCATTTTGAAGAAGTCCTTGCAGAACTGTAGTTGAAAGAGGAGTTTAGAAAGATGAATGAAGTAAAGGTAGAGTTTGAACTTGAAGATCTTGTGAGGGAATTTTTAGCAAAGATTGGTGAGGACCCATCCCGGGAGGGTTTGCAAAAAACTCCGTACAGGGTAGCTCGGGCATATGAATTTTTGACCAAAGGATACAGGCAGGACATTGATGCTGTGATGAACAACGCAATATTTGAGGAAAAGTACAGTCAGATAGTAATTGTCAAAGATATTGATTTTTATAGCCTTTGTGAACACCACCTTCTCCCCTTTTTTGGAAAAGTCCACATTGCGTATATCCCGGATGGCAAAATAATTGGATTGAGTAAGTTACCTCGAATAGTGGAAGTTTTTGCTCGGCGGCTTCAGGTGCAGGAAAGGATGACGGAGCAAATAGCTGAAACACTGTATCAGTATTTGCAACCCCGAGGCGTTGGAGTTGTGGTGGAAGGGCAGCACTTGTGTATGATGATGAGGGGGGTAGAGAAGCAGAATTCTGTTGCGACTACTAGCGCAATGTTAGGTGAATTTCACGATGATGTTAAAACCAGAGAAGAATTTTTGAATCTAATTAGGGAGAGGTTAGGTTGAACTAGAGTTGAAATTATGGTCGAAATTCAAGCAGGATACTCAGCATGACGCCTGACATCTTTGACGTAACTATTATAGGGGGAGGTCCTGTCGGATTATATGGCCTTTTTTATGCTGGCTTGCGCGGAATGAAAGCAAAGTTGATTGACGCTCTTCCTGAACTGGGAGGGCAACTTATTACTCTATATCCTGAAAAATACATTTATGATGTTGCTGGCTTTCCTAAAATCCTCGCGCGTGACCTCGCAAAGAATCTCATTTCACAGGCACTTAGCTATAATCCGAAAATACACCTCGGTGAAAGGGTTATCTCACTTGAGCAAGAGCAAAATGAGGATCGCTTGTACTATCGCCTTTTGACGGAAGCTGGAAATGAACACATTACTTCCACAGTTGTTTTAACTGCCGGGATTGGGGCATTTAGGCCACGTAAACTTCCGATTCCAGAACTCGATCGATTCGAAGGGAATGGTGTCCATTACTTTGTCAATAAGAAAGAACTTTTTAGCGGGAAGAAGGTCCTGATTGTTGGTGGAGGGGATTCAGCAGTGGATTGGGCTATAAATCTTCTTGATACTGCTAGTAAGATAACATTGATACACAGGCGTGATAAGTTTCGTGCGCACGAAAAGAACGTGGCACAGTTAATGAACTCTCCAGTTGACGTCAGGACTTATCATGAATTAAAAAAGGTGATTGCAAATGAAAAGATAGTGGGAAGTGTAATATACGATAACCGAACCCTTGAGGAGAAGGCTTTGGAAGTTGATGCTATAATTTTAAATCTTGGCTTTCAAGCTGATCTAGGACCCCTGAAAACGTGGGGGCTTGATATTGATCGGACCGGGGTAAAAGTTAATTATCGAATGGAAACAAATTTACCGGGAATTTTTGCTGCAGGCGACATTGCTTCTCACCCGGGCAAATTGAAATTAATCAGCACTGGTTTTGGGGAGGTTGCTACTGCAATTAATTTTGCTAAAAACTACGTTGATCCGGATTCTAAAGTTTTTCCTGGACACTCAAGTGACCTTTCATCTCGTTGACCGTCCTCACCCATAAATCTCTCTCTTGTATCAGTTATGAGTCTCGTTAGTACCGAACGCCTGACATTATCACGCCTTTTCTCATCTCTGCTTGGACAATTGTTGATAGCACGGAAGAAGTTGACGAGGAATTTTCGATCTTTAAGACACTATAATTACCGATTGTATTGGTTTTCACAATTGATCTCAATGACCGGTACATGGATGCAAAACGTTGCACAGTCCTGGCTCGTTGTTACAATGACAGGTTCGGCGGTTGCACTTGGCACCGTGACTGCTTTTCAGTTTTTGCCCATATTGCTTTTATCATTGTTTGCCGGGGTATACGTTGATCGTATCCCTAAGAGGAAACTTCTTCTTATCACCCAGACAGTTTCAGCTATTCAAGCGTTCATGCTGGCATACCTTGTATACACAAAATCAGTAACAATCCTGGAAATCTATATACTTGCCCTGTTGCTTGGGTTTACAAATTCGTTCGATCAACCTGGAAGGCAAGCGTTCGTTGCTGAGATGGTTCCTGACGAAGACATTCCCAATGCAGTTGCACTTAATTCGCTCCTGTTTAATACAGCACGAACTCTTGGTCCAGCAGTGGCTGGGATTTCTATTGCTCTAATAGGGATGGCACCAAGTTTTGCAATTAACGGAATCAGCTTTGTTGCTGTTGTAATAGCATTAATTATGATGAAACCTGAACTATTAAGGACGTTTCCAGTTAAGCAGGTGAAATCAATGGTCGCTGATCTCAAAGAGGGCTTTTCCTATGTGAGGACAACCCCTTTGATTGCAAGCCTCATCATGATTCTGGCGTTTGTTGGGACATTTGGGTACAACTTTAGCACTGCTTTACCTCTTCTTACAAGGCACATACTAAGAGGTGGACCCGAAGTATTTGGAATTGTTACCTCTTCTGTTGGCATAGGATCAATGTTAGGGGCAATGGCAGTTGCGGGTCGATCAAGGCCAACATTGCGCGTCGTCATTGGTTCAGCTATGCTCTTTGGCTTTTTCGAGATTATAGTTTCATTGGTTCATAATGTCGGGCTCTCTCTTTTGTTATTGGCGCTTGTTGGAGCCTCCGGCATTGTCTATACTGCGACAACCAATACCATGCTGCAGCTCAATAGTCCTCCACATTTGAGGGGGCGCATAATGGCACTATATGTTATGGTCTTTACTGGAAGTACCCCAATTGGAGCCCTTTTTACTGGCTTTCTTGCGGATTATGCTGGTACAGCACTTATGATCCTGGTTGAAGGAAGCCTTTGTATCATTGGAGCGTTCGTTGGAATTGTTTATTCTAAGAAGAACTTCGTCGGCATTAAATCATCGGGAGTCCCATCAAGTGGTACTCCCGATGTTCAGTAGTCTTTACTTTGAACTATCCTGGGGAAACATTTGATGGTTCATCCTGGTCCCCATTTTCATTGGTCTGTTCATCCTCATTTGCATTCTATGCATCATTTCCCGTTTGAAGAATTGCGGATGCTCAAGGACCCTTTGCCATATCTTCTGCTGCTCTGGCGTTAGGATCTTATTCACAGCAAACCAGCTATCAAGCCTGTTTTTCCAAAGTTGTGCCTGCAGCTTGGATATTTCATCAAGCTTACTTTGAAGGGCACTTTGGTCTGGATTGGGAGCTGATGCTAATTGCTCATAATCAATTCGTGCGTTTGCAATCTTTGCACGTAAATCAATTTGTTTCTTCATCAGATCGAACTTAATGTTATTAAACTGCTCCTTTTGATTGGAGGTCAAATTTAAATTTCCAATCAGATTGAAGCGGTTGCTGTTAATTTGACCGCGCATCCTTGCGGGTTGTGAAAATGCCTGAGAAGTCACAAACATAACGGCGAGCAATATCACTGACAGTTTTGTTTTCATTTTTGAATCTCCTTTTTTATACCTTTTGACGCCTAATTATCATATGCGGTTTAACTTGCGTTTGCTATGACAGCGGATCCAAATTTCTCACTTCATGTCATTGATTGAGACTAAAAGCGATTACTTTTGGAAGACAGCCCATGTTCGGCTCTGATTTCCTTGAAGGCTCGTGAAGGTTAATTTATATTCTGGTTTAACAGGCAGTGCAGAATAGTTACTTAGTTAAATGCTTGAATTCATGGTTGAAAAATTCGACGAGAGGACAAAGGCTCGTGCAGGGATAATTCGAACAGGCCACGGAATTATAAAGACACCTGTTTTTATGCCAGTAGGTACCAGAGGAACTGTCAAGGCAGTCGAACAGAGAGAGCTTCGTGAAATAGGTGCGGAAATCATTCTTGGAAACACATATCACCTCTTTCAACGTCCTGGCGTCGACGTGCTTCATAGTTTTGGTGGATTGCATTCATTTATCTCGTGGGATAGGCCAATTTTAACCGACAGCGGAGGATTTCAAGTCCTGAGCCTCTCAGAACTCAGGAAACTGACCAAAGATGGAGTGGAATTTCGGTCGCACATAGACGGTTCTATACATTTTTTTTCCCCTGAGCGAACAATAGAAATCGAAAGACAAATAGGAGCGGACATAATCATGGCTCTTGATGAATGCACTCCTTATCCCTCTGAACGCGATTACGTACTCAAGAGCCTTGAACTTACACACCAATGGGCAGAAAGGTGCAAAAATTACTTTTTGTCGACCGAAAGTCTATACGGCTATCCCCAATACCTTTTTGGAATAGTGCAGGGGAGCACTTATCCTGATTTGCGTGAAAAAAGTGCACAAAAAATAGTGGAAATGGGGTTTGACGGATATGCTATTGGTGGTCTGGCAGTGGGAGAGCCAGCGAACGTGATGTATCAAATGACTGATTTAGTTACTGACATTTTACCGAGCGACAGGCCGCGGTATTTGATGGGGGTGGGAACCCCACAAAATCTGCTGGAGTCGATTGAGCGTGGGGTGGATATGTTTGATTGTGTCCTTCCAACGAGAAACGGGAGAAATGGACAGCTGTTTACAAAAACAGGAACTTTGAATATTAAAAACAGCATCTTTAAGTATGATGAAATGCCAATAGACGATTCTTGCGACTGCTATACTTGCAGATATTATTCTCGGGCATATTTACGGCACCTTTTTAACGTAAATGAAATTCTCGGTTTACAACTAGCGTCATTACATAATTTGAGGTTTTTCATTAACTTAGTAGGCGAAGCCAGGCAAGCAATCGTCAGAGGCAATTTTTCTGAATACAAGGCCGGCAAGCTTGAAATGCTCAATTTAAAAAACAAACAGGAGGAATCTTGAAGACATTATTATTGGCGTTGATGGCCCCGCAGGGCGGCGGCGACGCTGGCAGTGGAATGATCAGTACAATTATAATGTTTGCGCTGATTATCCTTATTTTTTATTTCATGATAATTCGGCCACAAAGCAAGCGTCAAAAGGAAAGACAAAAAATGTTGGATGCTCTTAAAAAAGGGGACAAAGTAGTAACCAGCGGAGGACTTCACGGCAAAGTCGTTGGATTAGAAGATAAGACCGTGCTCGTCGAAATTGCCGAGAACGTAAAAGTAAAAGTTGAAAAGTCTGCAGTTGCTGCTGTTATCCAGGAGTAATTAAATGTTATTTGATCCAATCGATAGGGCATTAGAAGATATACGAAATGGGAAGCCTGTTATTGTGGTCGATGACGAGGACCGTGAGAATGAAGGCGATTTTATAATCGCGGCAGAGAAGGTTACGCCAGAATCGATCAACTTTCTTATAAAAAACGGACGAGGCATTGTATGCATAGCTCTCCTTCCACATAGAGCTGAGGAACTTGGACTCGATTTGATGGTTGAGCCTAACACCTCTCCTCATCAAACTGCTTTTACAATAAGTGTAGACGTTCTAAAAGGGACAACGACTGGCGTATCTGCGGCAGACAGGGCAGCAACTGTTCGCGCACTCATTGATCCTTCCACCAGACCTGATGACTTAGGAAGGCCTGGACATATATTTCCGCTTCGAGCAATGGAAGAGGGTGTGCTCAGGCGTGCAGGCCACACCGAAGCAGCTGTTGATCTCGCGCGCCTGGCAGGGCTTTATCCCGCTGGGGTATTGTGCGAGATTATGAACGACGACGGAACGATGGCTAGAGGTGAAGAGCTCTTTCGGATTGCGCAGCACTTTGACCTTCGTCTTGTCACAATTCGTGATCTAATTAACTTTCGAATGAAGAGTGAAAAACTTGTAGAAAAAATTGTAGTGACGAATTTGCCTACGCATTATGGAACTTTTAAACTTCATCTATATAGGAGCAAAACCGACAAAAAAGAGCACCTTGCTCTTGTAAAAGGTGACATAAATCCTGATGAAGCTGTTCTCGTGCGGGTGCATTCTGAATGCTTAACGGGGGATGTGTTTGGCTCACTGAGGTGTGACTGTGGTGAGCAATTGCACTGCGCGATGGAAATGGTGGAACAGGAAGGTAAGGGAATTGTCCTTTACATGCGTCAGGAGGGAAGGGGTATCGGGCTGGTGAACAAACTCAAAGCTTATAAACTTCAGGATGAAGGTAAAGATACAGTTGAAGCTAATGAAATTCTTGGTTTTAAGGCAGACCTGAGGGATTATGGCATCGGGGCACAGATATTGGTTGATCTAGGTGTTAGAAAAATGCGTCTCCTTACTAACAACCCCAAGAAGGTGGTAGGACTGGAAGGGTATGGTCTTGAGATTGTGGATAGAGTTCCCCTGGTAGTCAAGCCTAACCCAATAAACGAGAAGTATTTGAGGACAAAAAGAGACAAACTGGGTCATCTAATCTTCGATTCAGAGGACGAAAAAAAATTTTGCCCTTCTGACTATTTTCAAAACCGATAAATTGCTAAATTATGTTCAAGCCATTTAGCTCGCCGAGCAAATGGCTTTTGTATTTTATTCTGTTTGCTTAAAAAAATTTGTAACATTTGCATTGCAAGGAGGATCCAATGTCAAATAATGCTGTTTATTTGACCCGAGAAAAGTTAGCTGAACTTGAAGCCCAATTGAAAGAATTAAAGACAAAAGGGAGACAGGAAGCGGCACGTAAATTGGCGGAAGCTCGATCTCATGGGGACCTCTCTGAAAACTCAGAATACGATGCTGCAAAGGAAGAAATGGCGATGCTCGAGCTCCGAATTGCACAGCTGGAACAAACCCTTTCGAGAACAAGGGTAATGGATCCTAACGAGGTGCGCACAGATAAGGTATATATATTCAGTAAAGTAAAGGTGCAGGATCTTCTTTCGAACAAGATACTTGAGTATCAACTTGTTTCGACCGAAGAGGCGGACATTGTCAATGGAAAGATATCGACAGACTCTCCGATTGGTAAGGGACTTCTTGGAAAGACGGTTGGTGATGTCGTCAGTGTACAAGTTCCATCTGGCGTCAAACAATATAGGATTCTTGAAATCAACAAGTGACGTCTAAGAACTTAGAATATAAGGCAGAAGTAATTGATCTTGAAAGTCTCGAAAGAGAATTTATCAGGAATGGGGCAGCATTCAAACTGGCCATGCGGCAGGTTGACACTTATTTCAATGTAAAGAGGGGTCGCTTGAAAATTAGATCAATTGAAGGTAATGGGACCGAATTAATTTTTTATGAAAGAGATGAAAGTAGCCCGGATTGCATGATAAGTTTGTATGATGTTGTTCCGATCCATGAAACAAAAATAATTGACATCCTTGAACGAGCGCTAAGCGTGACAGTTAAGGTAGAGAAGGTCAGGAGGCTGCTGATGATGAAGAATGCAAGAATACATCTCGATGAAGTTAAAAACCTGGGCAAGTTTCTGGAAATTGAGGTTGTTTTCGGAGGTAGTGACGAAAATGACACCAAGTTGCTTCAGCATTTAAAGGACATTTCAGCCAGATATGTATCAAAAGAGATAAACAAATCATACAGTGATTTGCTCCTTACGGAAAAAGGATATACCTCGACTTAAATTAATTTGGAAATGGGTTACGCATGGCAGAGTTAAGGCAAAACGTCATTACGAGAGATTGGGTCATAATTAATCCAGAAAGAGCACGTCGCCCTGACCAATTTGCTAAGACCGATGGAGAAAAACTCTCTTCAACTCCTTATGTTCCAGATTGTCCTTTTTGCAGGGGTAATGAGCAACTGACCATGAATGAGATTCTTAGAATTGATGGCAAGGATGGGTGGAATGTACGTGTTATTCCGAACAAATTCCCAGCATTGACTGAACAAGGCGAACGTGTTCACAAAGTGAACGGAATCTACAGGTCAATAACTGCGGTAGGATACCATGAGGTTATCGTTGAACATCCTCTTCATAATACAACTCTGGCCTTGATGAGCGCTGATGCAGTTTCACATGTGCTGTCGGTTTACAGACAGAGGTACAGTATTATAAGACAAGATCCGAGGATTGAGGCTATAATCATTTTTAAGAATCATGGTGAAGAAGCAGGGACATCAATTGTGCATCCCCATTCTCAGCTGGTAGCCACTCCCATAGTCCCTTACCAGATACGCTCACGAATAGATGAGGCTATTCGTTACTTTGACGATACCGGGGAGTGCGTTGGATGTAGAACTGTCCAAGATGAGCTAAGAGCAAAAGAGAGAGTAATCCACGAGACTGAGCATTTTGTTTGCTTTATACCCTATGCTGCCCTATCACCTTTTCACACATGGATTTTTCCAAAGCGTCATTCATGTTCATTTGATGCAATTACACAAGAAGAGTTAAATGATCTAGCCGTGATGATGAAAATTGTGCTTGCTAAGCTCTACGTTGGATTAAACAATCCGAGCTACAATTATTCCATTAGATCAATACCGACTCGCGAGCAACAGGCTGAGTACTTTCACTGGTATTTGTCGATTATTCCAAGAGTGTCTAAGACTGCCGGATTTGAACTTGGTAGTGGAATGTTTATAAACACAGCGGTCCCGGAGGACAGTGCAAGCTTTCTTCGTGAAGTAAAGGTTTCGGATTAATTGGAGATTGTTTGCCAGTTATGACAAGCATTAATGTTGTACCTAATCCGAAGAACAATACATGAAGGAAGCCCAGCCAGGTGCTCTTCACTGCTGGGGCTGCAATGGTGTTGATGAGTAGGGAAAGATTACCAACGCCCGGAACAAAGCCATGCATTGCTGCCCAGCATGGAGGTGTGGTGCTACGGCAATCAATTTTTTCAAATTGCTTCCGTGTTCTTGAATGATTGAGATTTGAAACCAGAGTCGCTTGAAGTCCCTTGATGCAATATCTGGCTTCAATTTTCTCATAGATTTACTTATTTTAAATATTGATATGATTAAAGTCTTGACGACGGATGAAATGCGAAAATGCGATCATGAAACTATTAGTCAGGGTCGTGTTTCTGGTGAAACATTGATGGCGAATGCTGGTCATGGAGTCTCCAGGGTTGGAGAGATACTTCTTGGGAAAGTCGATGGAAGGAGGATCGCGGTCTTTTGCGGTCGGGGAAATAATGGCGGCGACGGACTTGGCGCTGCGCTGGACTTTGCCCGCAAGGGTGCCAATGTCGACGTTTACCTTCTTGAAAGTGAAGAAGAAATTAAAGGCGACTCACTTACTTTTTTTAAGAAACTAAAGCGGTATGCAAGTAAATCGGATGGGGTAACCATTCTTGATTTCTCCAAATCGAAAAAGATGGTGGAGTTTGGTGAGTATGACTTATTGGTAGACGCAATATTTGGTACTGGCTTAGGCCGCCCTCCTGAAGGAGAGGCAAAAGAAGCAATAGAAATTATGAATCTCTCAAAAGTTCCCGTCCTAGCTGTAGATGTTCCGAGCGGAATAGACGCAACAACTGGTAAGTTGCTTGGAGTTGCCCCAAAAGCTATGGCAACAGCTACAATGGCATTTCCCAAAAGAGGTCTATTGATGAATGAGGGAAGAGAACGATCGGGGCATATTTATGTCGTTGATATTGGTATGCCAAATGATCTGCATGCTCTTTCAGTTGTCAATACTGCAGTTACTACGTGTGAGGATGTTGCCAAAATAATTCCATATAGACCCATGGAAACTCACAAGAGCGCTGTCGGAAAAATATTTGGATTCGTTGGCTCGGCTGGATTGACGGGGGCTGGCGTGATGGCAGGGCTATCGGCGATGAGATCTGGTGCAGGTGCTGTTGTGCTTGGGGTGCCTGAGAGTTTGAATGAAATTTTCGAAATTAAACTCACGGAAGTCATGACTCTCCCGCTCCCGGAGACCGAAATGCACACTCTCTCTGCAGGAGCTTTTCAGAAGTCGTTTCAATACATCAATTGGGCTGATGTCATAATTGTTGGTCCTGGACTGTCTCGACACCCGGAAACCGCTAAGCTTGTATATGAGCTTCTGGAAAACTATGATGGCACAATTGTAGTCGATGCGGACGCCCTAAACGCCATAGCTGATAACCCGGGTGTTTTAAAAGCTTCAAAAGCAGAACTTATTTTGACTCCGCATTTTGGTGAATTTAGCAGGATATCAAGAATTTCGACCGAGGACATACCGTACAATAGGATTGAATATGCCCGAAAGTTTGCTGTTGAGAACAAAGTCACTCTTGTGCTAAAAGGGTCTCCAACTGTAGTAGCTACAAAAGAAGGGGCTGTTCTCCTCAATATCCATGGTAACCCAGGGATGGCCACAGCCGGTATGGGAGACGTTCTTACCGGTATAATTGCTGCTTTAGCTGCACAAAAAGTAAAGCCTTGTAAAGCTGCAATAGCTGGTGTGTACTTGCACAGCGTCGCAGGTGATCTTGCGCGGAATGACAAGGGGATACATTCACTAATAGCGACGGATGTTATAGAGCAGATCCCAAATGCCTTTAGAAAAATTATTGAAATGGAGATAAATGAATTTGAAAAGATCAACTAGTTTTTTTAAGAATCAACTTCCAGCAATTTTATGGATGGCGCTTATATTTACACTGTCCTCCATTCCCGGTTCCGCATATGCGCCATATGAATTTCCATATGCCCATACGATAGCTCACACGATTTTGTTCGGCGTATTGTATTTTCTTCTTTATCGTGCCTTTAAGTACCAGAGCTATAGCCGATTATTTGCCGATTTTAGCACCGTAATTGCGTTTTTCGTTGTGGTACTTTATGGAATGTCCGACGAATACCATCAGTCATTTGTGCCGGGTCGTTCTGAAAAATTGAGCAACGTTCTGAATGATACTATTGCAGCATTGATTGTCTTTATAGCCATTGTAATTTATGAAAAATTCATCAGGTCGAGGCAAAGCGCTGCGAGAGAAATTCAAAAGACTATGTAAGCAAACCACAAACGAGAAATGGGTATCGCATTTGTTTTTTCTCTTCTAATGATTGCCTTTTTCTCAGCTACTGAGACAGCTTTCGTAGCATCTGACAAGATTGCTCTCATTGTTGGTTCCAATCGGAAAAGACAAGGTATTTCAGTAGAGTTCTTCATCCAAAATCAAGAATTATTTTTTGCAACAATAGTCATTGGTTCAAATTTATGGGTGACAATCTTCTCGAACCTGACTGAGCTTTTACTGGGCAGGCAGTTTGGAATTGATGCTACCATGATTGCGGTGATTTCAACAGGGATAGGCGTAATCTTAGGCGATATAATTCCAAAGAGTGTTGCACTTGATTATCCTGAAAGAGCAGCCACGTTTTTGCTCCCAATTGTAAGAATATTTTACAGACTTTCACGCCCAATTGTAACGGTGACCGAGAGGATCGCATCTGCAATTTCTGTAGAGGTTTTCGGATACGATCGCAGCGCTGCTACATTTCAAAAAAAAGATATATACAGACTCCTTAGTGGAACTATTTCGTCTGGAACTCTCGATCGTATTGAATCGGAGATCGTAAAACGCCTTCTTGAAAATTCACAGACTTCGGTTAAAACCATAATGGTACCACGTACTTCCCTCGTTGCGCTGGATATTAGATCAGACATTGATTTGCTCAAGACTACATTTGAGAGGTGCGGCAAATCAAAGATATTGATATATGAGAATACTATTGACAACATTGTTGGTGTGGTTCATATCAACGACATCTTTTCGGAAAGTGATTCGGTAAAAGACCTGGTCAGGGACATCCTGTTCGTCCCCGAGACGATATCTATAACGGATTTGATGCAACAATTCAGGCGCTATGGACTTTATGTCAGTGTTGTGGTTGACGAATTTGGAGGCACAGCGGGACTTGTAACGTCATCAGATGTCATGCAGTCATTTATTGGTGATGTTGCTGTACCTGAATTAGAAAGAAGGATCAAAGAAATCAGTCCAGGTGTTTACTTGATACCGGGTTCGGCAGATATTACTGAAGTCGAGAATTCGTTAGGCATTGAACTTCCAAAGGGCGATTATCTCACAGTGGGTGGTCTGCTTGAGTCGCAGTTAGGGCGGGTCCCTGTGGATGGAGAAAAAGTTAAGATTGGCCTGGCTGATTTTGTTGTCCTCAAGGCAGATCGCCGAAGGATTGTAACGGTTAAAGTAAACCTGAAGCAAATGAATCAAAATTAATCTTTTCCTAATCTTATGTAGATAACGGAGTGGCTAAATTAAATTGACCGTGAGGTGAGAAAATAGATAAAGTAAATGGAGGATGTATGAAACGTACGGCCCTCGCCACATTTTTTCTTGTGCTCAGTGTCCTTACGTGTCAAGGAAGTGCACAAGAGTTCGGTAAGAATAAGGTTCACTACAAAGACTTTACATGGCATTTTATTCAATCTCCTCATTTCAATGTATATTTTACCCATGGAGGCTATGAACTAGCTGAATTTGTTGCAGCAGAAGCAGAGAGCTCCCTTGTTTCGCTTAGCCAGAGCCTCAATTATAAAATCAATCAGCGAATAAACATAGCAGTGTTTAACTCTCATAACGATTTCCAGCAAAATAACATTATACCGGAATATCTTGAGGAGGGGACTGGTGGTGTCACTGAACTCTACAAGAACCGCGTTGTCCTCCCGTGGGAAGGAGACCTCAGGTTGATGAGGCATGTCACTCACCATGAGCTCCTCCATGCTGTGTTTAATGAAATGTTTTATGGTGGTTCTCTGCAATCAATTATCTCAAGAAATATTACATTCCAGATCCCGACTTGGTTTAACGAAGGAATGGCTGAATACCAATCGCTGGATCACTGGGAAACTGCTTCAGACCAATTCTTGATTGATGCGACCATAAATGGTTACATGCCACCAATCAAATACCTCAATGGTTATCTTGATTACCGTGGAGGAGAGTCTGTTTGGCACTACATCGACCAAACTTACGGCAGTCAGAAAGTAGGAGAAATTGTTCATGCTGTTCTTGCCACGCGAAATGTCGATCGCGGTTTCGAGAGAACCATTGGACTTAACCTTGATCAGCTATCAGAAAAGTGGCTCGAGCATAACCGTAAAGTCTATTTTCCAGAAGTGGGCAAACGTGAAACTTTGAATAAATTTTCTCGAAGAGTCACCAATCATATGACTGATGGTAGCTTTTACAACTCCGCTCCTTCAATTTCGCCACAAGGAGATAAAGTGGCTTACATTACCAACCGAACTGGTTATTTCGATGTTGTTCTTACTTCTGTTGTTACAGGAAAAATTATAAGAACTCTTGTCAAAGGGAATAGAACCGCAAATTTTGAGGAACTGCATCTCACTAAACCCGGTATATCATGGTCGCCGAGTGGTGAGGAAATTGCGGTTGCATCGAAAACAGGCGAATACGATCAGGTGTTTCTAATTAATGTCGAAACGGGTAAAACGACTCCCTTACCAGGGCTTAAAATGGATGGAATTGCAGGTATTGATTTCTCACCAGACGGAAAAAAGCTGGCGCTGTCAGCTTATACACCCCTTCAGTCCGATATTTATGTTTATGACCTCAAGACGGACTCCCTTCAAAATATCACAAATGATATCTACAGCGATGCTGACCCACATTGGTCTGCAGATGGCCAGAAGATTTATTTCACATCTGATAGGGGAGACAGCTTGTACCAACATGGGCAATTGCTGCAGCTTGCCCATTGGGCAGCTGGAAATCCATTGGATATTTACTCAATTGACGTCAAAACCAAGCAAGTTACACGGATAACCCGCAGCGAATTTTCAAATAGTCCGAATGTTGTTCCTCACGGCGGAGATAACACCTATCCTCTTCCCACACCAGATGGAAAGGGTATGGTGTTTCTTTCGGACAGGAATGGAATTGAAAACCTGTATTACAAGGATTTCAGTACAGGGAAAGAGACTCCTCTGACTAACTCATTAAATGGGATAGAGGATCCGTCTTTGTCATCTGACGGTCAGCGACTTGCATTTTCAGCTTTGAACAATGGTGGTTATGATGTCTTTGTTATGGATTTGCCTTTGGTTCATAAAATGGAGAAGGTTCTTGAACCAACTTCATATATGAACCAGCTATTGAGCGAGAAGGAGATTGCAAATAAGGTCAGAACAAGTACACATGAAAATTTAATATCATTGTATGGAACCTCTACCTTGCCAGACCTATCGCGATATGTCTTCTCGCGTCAATTCGATATGGCAAAAACCGAACGAAATGTGAATCCTTTTTTATTAAAGGGGGATGTTGATTCAGTTGGAAATTTCATCGTACATCCTTACAAAGTTGATTTCACGCCAGATATTATTTACGGGGGTGCAGGCTACACGACTTTATATGGATTTCAAGGGACAACGGAACTTTCCTTCAGCGATATGCTTGGGAACAATCAGATTAATATTTATACTGATTTTGTATTTGATTTGAAAAATTCAGACTATGCTCTCTCTTATGCATACCTACCTCAAAGAACAAACTATATTTTCACTGCGTTGCATACCGCCAGGTTCTTGTACCTTTATGATAACACAACAGGTTACTACGAAGTAAATCGTTTTCAATCTGTAGTTGGTGATATCTCATTATCCAGACCTTTTAGTCGCTTTAACAGGGTTGATTTGGATTTTTCCTATCTCGGCCTCTCTCGTCAAAACATTGATAATCCTGCGGACCCGGGATCATCTGCAAATGCATTGATGAGTGCAGTTAGCTACGTTGGAGATAACACTTTGCCCGGATACCTTGCCCCTTCGGATGGTACAAGATATCAGTTTACTCTCACATTTCTCCCAAAGATTTCGTCGAGCTTCATTGGATTTACCACCGCTATGATTGACTATCGAACATATTTTCCGTTTTGGTCGGAAAATGTTTTTGCCCTGCGTTTTTCAGGGGCCGCGAGTACGGGACAAAATCCTCAAAGATTTTTTATTGGAGGTGTTCAGAGCTGGATAAACAGGAGCTATTCAGAGTCAGTCATCCCAATCAGTAGTGTTGCAGACTATGCATTTTTAACACCTGTCTTTCCACTCCGTGGATATGATTACAATGCTCAATTGGGCGACAAGTTTTTCTTGTGGAATTTTGAACTTCGTTTTCCTCTGGTTAGGTATTTTGTGCCCGGATTAATTCCTATACTTTTGTCGAATATTGAAGGCGTTCTATTTGTTGATGCTGGCAGCGCTTTTACTGAAGCTCACACGTATAAGCCTTTTGCTCGAACTACAAGTGGGGCGTTGACTACACAGGACCTGCTTGTAGGCTCTGGGTTTGGTGCCAGAGTCCCGTTTCTATATTTCGTGCTGAACTTCGACTATGCCTGGCAGTATAATATAGTTGGATTTCGCAATCCGAGGTTTTATTTCTCGCTCGCTGGCGACTTCTGATGCTGTACAAGCTGTTGACCTTAATTGCAGTTTCTACTGCAGCATTTGGCCAGTCGGCATTCTTGAATGGTGAATATATTATTGGGGCACGGGCATCTTCAATGTCAGCATTTGCCGCGGATCCTGATCCAGAACATGCTGTTATCCTCAATCCAGCAAAACTTTCTGATGTGACTAACCTTTATCTCACGTGTGACTACGAATACCAAAGATCACTAAATGGTATGTTTCGGTCTAACTTCTTCCGTACGAGGAGTGCAGGAGCAACTTTTCACGTCTTGTTTCTTGGAGTAGGGACTGATTACTCTTACCTCGAATTAAATCAAAATCGTACCGAGCTGTATGAAGTTGGCTTTGGCATCCCAACCTTTTCGGGAATCTCACTTGGTATAACAGGTAAATATATTTCTCTTGAAGAAGAAAGAAATCTCGAACCATTGTATCCGAATGTCATTGCTAACTATAGATCGAAGAAATTTGCTTTTGACGTTGGTTTGCATAAGAAGGACATACTGGCAAACAATATGTTCTTCAGCGCAGTGATAAATATGGGAATCACGTATGATAACATTGGCATCAAGGGAAGCGTGACGAGGAAATACCTTCCTGAAACATCAGTTATGACAGACCAGACTATCCCCGACTACATTCCAGAGTTCATAACAATTGGTGCGCAATACAGTTTCATATCAAATTATCGTCTTGCGGACTTCGAAATGTTTAGATTCTCAGTAGCTGCCGATTACTCACATCGCACTAATGTTTCTCCTCCTGTGTATTCCAACAATATCGAATATCCAAGAGATATTTATCGATTGGGCTTCGAAGGGCAGGCACTTGGAGTCTTAGCTGTTCGAATTGGGTATGTCCTCACTGCACCGGAAATAGCTGGAAAGAGCTTTGTCACGAATGTCTCTGTTTCGCAGGCAGGTACTGGCTTTTCATACGGGTTTTCACTGCGTTTCCCAATCAGGCTTGTGCTCCCCGACATTCCGTTAAACTGGATAGAACTTTATTATTCCAAAAGCCCGGGCTGGACGACCAGTATTGACCACAACTTATTTGGACTTTCGGCTCAGATAGAGATGTAAATACGAACTTGTAAACGTAATTTGAAAACCACGCTAATAACAGATAAATTTATCATGATATGAAAAAAGTAGATCTGATAAGAGTTTTGAAGTATGGGACGAAAGCCGCAGAGGAACGCCTAGAAAGGATATCAAGACGAAACCTGATTTTCGACAAGGAGCATATAGATAAAGTATCGTCTATATTGGAAGCTGTAAAAGAAACTGGAGACAAGGCGGTCAAGCATTTTACCAAAAAGTTCGATGGTGTTACTATCAAACAGTTCAAAGTTCAGAAACAAGAACTTGACGTTGCTTTGAAAAGTGTCGACAGGAAGTTTACCGAGGTTTTGCTTGAAGCTATCGACAATGTCAGACGATACCACGAAAGACAAAAACAGAATTCGTGGTTCATCCATGAACCGGATGGAACCATGTTAGGTCAGCGTATTCTCCCTTTTGAAAGGGTCGGTTTGTACGTTCCCGGCGGAACAGCAGCTTATCCATCAACTGTTATAATGAATGCTGTGCCTGCGCAGGTTGCTGGCGTTGAAGAGGTGAACGTAGTTACACCGCCGCAAAGGAATGGCAGGCCGCACCCACTCGTGCTGGCGACTTGCCGCTTACTGGGAATAGAAAACGTATTTTCAGTTGGCGGAGCACAGGCAATTGCAGCACTTGCTTATGGAACCGAATCGATTCCACGCGTAGATAAGATTGTTGGACCAGGGAATATGTATGTTGCTATAGCAAAGAAATTAGTCTATGGCGATGTAGCAGTGGATATGATCGCTGGGCCGAGTGAAGTAGTGATAATTGCCGATGAGACTGCTAATGCAGTTGAGTTAGGAGCGGATTTGCTCGCGCAGGCCGAGCACGATGTGAATGCTGCATCCATACTTATTTCCACCGATCCATCCCTTGCCCAAAAAGTGAGCATGGAGCTATCAAAACTCATTTCGAGACTCTCCAGAAAAGCCATTGCAGAACAATCTATAATGAAGAATGGAGTGATTTTTGTCGTATCCAATTCAACTGAGGCCGCAACTCTTGTCAACAGGATCGCTCCCGAACACCTGGAGATAGTTACGGAAAAAAATTGGGATATTTTAACAAAGATCCGAAATGCAGGTGCTGTGTTCCTTGGACGCTATACCCCTGAGCCAGTTGGCGACTATTTTGCAGGACCAAGTCATGTCCTTCCAACTGGTGGAACAGCGCGTTTCTCATCGGTTCTCACTGTCGATGACTTTTTAAAGAAATCCAGTGTAATTCACTATTCGAGGGAAAAGTTTTTTCAAAACGCATGGAAAGTAGAAGTTTTTGCAAAGAATGAAGGACTTACTGCTCATGCTATGTCAATAAAAATCAGAAAAGAACGTGGACGTTAAATTAAATTTTAGAAGTTCAATCCTGGATCTCTCACCTTACGCAGTTTCGGGATATGATGCAGGCGTTAAACTCAATCAAAATGAAAATCCCTTCGATTTACCATCTGATTTAAAGAGGGAAATTATCTCGGAATTTTATTCCATGAATTGGAATAGATATCCAGAAGTTTTCTCTAGAAAGCTCTCAGAGAAACTATCGGCTATTCATGGTGTATATCCTGAGAGCATTATTGCTGCGAACGGGTCTAATGAACTTATTTATACCGTGGGAATCTCAATTATTGAGTCGGGCGTGGAAGTGTTGATACCACAACCGACGTTTTATTTTTTTGAGAAAATTGCGTCAATTTTGAATGGTAAAATCATCAAGGTCTTTGCTAAACCAGATCTGGAATTTGATGAAGACTCTATACTGAGTGAAGCAAAGAAGATCAATCGAGGACTGGTCATCATTGGGTCACCAAATAATCCCACAGGGAAGTCGTTCTCTAATAATTTTGTTCGCACCCTCCTTGAATCTACGAGGGCAATTGTACTACTTGACGAGGCGTATGTTGAATTTTCACGCAATCCAAGCTCGATAAGACTGGTAAATGAATACCGAAATTTGATTGTGCTTCGAACATTCTCAAAGGCTTTCAGTCTTGCTGGACTGCGAATTGGTTATCTTGCAGCACATCCTGACACTGCGGCTGAAATCATGAAGGTGAAGATTCCATTTACAGTTAATCGACTCTCGGAATTTACAGCACTAAAGCTGCTCGAGCACAAGAAGCTTGTCGATGACCGTATTGAGTTCTTGAAAACGCAACGCGATTGGATGACAGCAGAACTAAAAAAAATCAAAGACGTTGCCGTAATACCCTCCGATGCAAACTTTTTTTTGTTTGCTACTTCAAGAGAACCAAAGAAGATGTTCAATGACCTTCTTGAACGAAAGAGTGTCTTGGTTAGAGATGTATCAAATTATCCGATGCTTGAACGTTTTCTCAGGGTGAACGCGGGTACTAAAGAGGAATCTGAAATTTTTGTGAAATCCGTTATGGAGATTCTAGAGGAGCGTTAATTCCTGATTTAATTTTTGAGCAATCCTGGAAAACAAAGGAGAGCGAAGACTCGAATGGCAGGACCGTTAATATATTTTCTGGATGATGACCAAAATATTATTCGGCTTACCGAGTATGGGCTCAGGAATGAACCATTTACTCTTAAAACCTTCAATAGACCAACGCAACTGCTTGAAGCTATAAAGAACGAATATCCCGAAGTGGTCATTACTGACCTGATGATGCCGGATATGGACGGAATTACATTAATTGAGAAACTCAGGGGATTATCAAGGTTGATGCCGGTAATTATCGTGACAGCTAAAACGACAATCGACACAGCCGTGAGAGCAATGAAAGCTGGCGCATTTGAGTACTTGACAAAGCCAATAAATTTTGATGAACTGAAACTTGCTATATCCCGTGCAATTGAGATTGGGCGTCTACGATCTGAGGTCGCTGAACTAAAATCAAATTTCAAAACAAGGTATTCTCTGGACAGTCTCGTAGGTGAGAGTAAGGCTATTGCAACAATAAAGCAGTTCATTGAACAAGTGTCCCCAATAACTGAATCTGTGATTCTTTTGAGAGGTGAAAGCGGTTCAGGAAAAAATCTTGTAGCAAGAATTTTGCACTATACCAGCCCAGTTGCAGAGCAGAAATATCTTGAAATAAACTGTGCTGCATTGCCGCCAAATTTATTAGAAGCTGAACTCTTTGGGTACGAAAAAGGAGCATTTACCGATGCAAAATCCTCTAAGAAAGGACTCCTGGAAGTTGCAAACGGAGGAACGGTCTTGCTGGATGAAATAACAAGTATGGATCTTTCATTGCAGGGTAAATTCCTCTCTTTTCTTGAAAGCAAATCAATTAGACGAGTAGGGGGCATAGAAGAAATACCAGTTAATTTGAGGGTAATATCGGCTACAAATGTAGAACTCGAACAAGTTGTAGGACAGGGTGCTTTCCGAAGTGATTTGTTTTACCGCATCAACGTCATATCTCTCCACATTCCGCCACTGAGAGAAAGAGGGAATGACGTTATTCTCATCGCTCGAAAGTTTGTGAATGAATTCAATGTTAAGTTCAATAAACATGTAAAAGGTTTGACAAACGACGCGGAGAGGAAGCTGCTGTCTCACTCCTGGCCAGGCAATATACGAGAGCTTCGAAATGTCATTGAACGCTCAATGATTTTTGCTAAAACCGACCTAATTGACGCGGGCGATATAGTACTTTCAAATATTGTACAGCAAACTAATTATTCTGACGGCTTGTTTTTACCTCGCGGTTTAAGTTTGGACCAAATTGAAGGTGAATATCTAAAAAAGGTACTCGAATGGAATAACTATAATCTTGATGCTGTTGCTAAACAACTCGGGATAACTCGAAAGACGCTATGGGAAAAAAGAAAGAAATATGGATTAATGAAGGAGTGAATCAACCACCTTAATGAACTTCTCCTTTTCGACATTCCAGTTTAGTTCTTCAATTGCTTTGATACAATTAGATCTGTATTCATCGTATCTCTTTTTATCTTCAATTATCGAACGTATTGATTTGGCTACTTCTTCAAGGTTGTCGGGTGAGACAGTTATCCCGACTCGGTACTTTTCAATAATCCGCTTCATCTCAGGAAAATTAGAAACAACAACCGGCAATCCTGCGCAAATGTATTGGAAAAGTTTATTGGGAAGCGCAAGGTAGTGGCATAGCCCTGTGTTTTCCATTAAGTAGATCCCTATATGTCCCTCCCGCATCTGTGAAACCACCTCGTAGTTCTTTACCATGCCAATCATGTGGACTCTGCTGGAAACATTTTGCTTAATGGCAAGTTCACCTATTTTATCATTAAGGTCTCCATCTCCAATGAGTTTCAGATGGTAATTCGTCGGAAGGTACGACAATAAACTCACCAGCTTCGTTATCCCTCTTCCGCGCTGTAGGCCACCAGAAAACACAAGATATATTGTATCGAAGTTCTTATTCGGAAGATCTTCAGCAATCTGGCACTCAGGTACATTCATAATTACCGTAATTTTCTGTTGCCATTGTCTCGATAACAATTTTGCAATCGAATCGTTTACCGTCAGCAGTTGATCAATATACCTTTTTGAACTTCTCTCAACAATTGTCCAAAAGTAATAAGATGTTTTTTTAATCTTGAGACTCGGAAGTTCGCTGTAGAGTTCTTTAGAATCATAAATTATTTTAGGAAAAAGTGACAGGTGGGAGAATTTCTTTTTTAAAATGACAGCAACTGGAATGGCAAAAAGGTCAGCAGCTACAACAATTCTCGATGGCTCTTGAGATGCGATCGGAATAATTTTCCGATAAAACTCAAAGAAGAACCTCTTTCCACCTTTGTTATTTACTTTTACTCGAGTGATTCCAGTATCATTCTCATTGTTTATTAAATTTGTTCTTTCATTCGTAATTCCGAAAAGTTTTACGGAATACCCTGCCTGAACCAGTGCCGAATAAAACTTCGAACTTCTGGTATCATAAGCTGGATCAGAGCTGGAAACTATAAGGACATCATATGCCTGTTTCCCGTTGCTCATTTTAAATTGCAAAATTTAAGCTAAATGTTTGACTATTGCCGAAATCAAGCTTCATTGGTATATAGGAATAATCGAAACGAACAAATTTGTAGCTGAATCCTGTTCCGAACGAAATGCCTGTCAAATCCTTGCCGGTATTATATCCGGCTCTCAAATAAATCATCCCCATGTATGCTACTTCCCCACCAATGCTTGTATGAAAACCACCCGATTTAAAGCTCTGTATTCCAATGTACCCGGTGCCGGAAAAATCCTTACTGAACTTATGTAAGTAACTTCCCCCTATCCTTACGAACGTGGGGAGGGTGATAGATTGATTTATCATTCTTGAAGCAGAACCGATATTGCCAATTGAAAGTCCTACAACTGCATTTTTAATCAAATGATATCTCAATCCTGCGTTAATTGCCAATCCCTGTGACTCGTAAACAAATATCCTCTCGTAAAGATACGTTGCAGAAATTCCAAGGTCTAAATTATTAAACGACCCTCCGACGCCAAGACCAAGCAAGAGATCCCTTGCAGAAAAGGAAGCCTGTGCCGGACCGGGCTCAGTGCGAACCTGTATATCGGGGACGTTGGAAATGAGTATACTTGTGCCGAGTCCGATTCCTTTTATCCTGAAACGGGAGCCAAGAAAATCTATGGTGCTCCCGGCAATGTATTTTTGATGGGTAAGAGAAAGATTCGACGATTGCATTTCTCCTGGCACAAAAGCAAGGGAGGCCGGGTTTGTCAATACTGAAACTGGATCTGATGAAACCACATCCGCTGAACCGCCAAGTGATAATTCCTTTGCTGTAAATCCAATTTTCAAAATGGCAAACCCAGCACTTCCAGTTTGAGGATATAATGCACCGTTAAATGAGATTAAAAAGGCGAGCATGGAAATTAATCTTTTAATCATAGTTTAAAAACCAAATATGATCGTAACTGTTTGAATTCCGTAGGGAGAAAAAGGTTCTGAGTTGTATGCATAATTTACTTCAGGAGTGAAATCCAGGAAAGAAATTTTTGCACCAAAACCAAATGAGAAATAGACCTTTGTTCCCAACAACTGTTCATTGAAAGCCGAAAATCCGCCGCGCAAATCAAGCAAATTAAATGGGGCATATTCAATTCCAATTCGCACCGCAGATAATGGCGATGGGGCTATATCATATTGAGCCGATGCAGAAATATTGTATATCGGAAGGTTATAAGACAAGCCTACTCTTATTATGTGTGGAAAGTCGGTTTTAAAATTAGATCCACTGGTTCCATATAACGCAGAAGAATCCCAGTGGTAACTTTCACCAACATCCGTAATTGCCAGACCCAATGATAAATTGTTTGTTGGTTCGTAAATTCCTCCAAAATCGAAACCAACTGACGTTGACGACATTGAAGAATAAAGCTTGTAATAGTAGACCTTCAAACTCAGTCCCAGGGAAAAATTGTCAGCGAAACGATTTCCGAAACTAAAGAAAAATAGGTTTTCACTTGTCGAAAGATCCGTTGTGTGCTGTCCGTCAGCATCCCGACCATCTATATTCGAAACGGTTGCATTCATAATACCAGCAGCTAAACCGGCAGTTGGCTTGACTCCTTGAGTATAAGAAAATATGTTGATTTGTCTACCCAGCGACATTAGACTCACAGATGCTGCTGCGCTGCCTCCTGTCTGAAACGTTGCAAGTGCTGGATTGTAAAAAGGGTATACGTTTCCAGTTGTTGTGGCAGAAATTGAATTGCCAAGAGCCATACCCTTCGCACCAAAGCCGACGCGGGTAAAACTACCTGGATAGCTTTGTGCTGAAGAGTTGCTTGCGATTGAAATTGTTAACATGACTAAAAATGGGAATAGTACAAGCTTTTTCATCTTACCACCAAAATTTTTCCCCAAATTAATTTTCCACCATTAATTTGTATACTGTAAAAGTAAACACCGTTGTCCACAGTCCTTCCAGATTCATCCAGTCCGTTCCAGATTTCATCCTGGTCTCCATGAGTGCGAGTGGCATTTTGTATAATCGTTCTTATGACATGCATGGAGAAATCATATATGCGAATTGTAACTATAGCAGATGCTTCTGTAACCGTGTAATGGATTCTTCCAATATCAATCTTTGGAGAGAATGGATTAGGATAAAAATAAGTTTGACTTGACGAAGTTGCTGGTTGGTATGCACGTGCAACACGCCAGGAATTGAAATCAAATCCTGCACCATTGTCTATTCCAATTGCTGTTCCGTCAGATGTGCCAACCCATACAGTGTCGTTTTCAACAGCAACGGCGTAATAAGTGTTGGTTAGAATAGATTGTCGGGTGATTGGATCGAGTATCGTCGTAATCACCTGATATGTCTTTCCAAAATCGCTGGATCGATATAAGCCATCGTCTGAAGCAGCATATAATATCTTCCCGTTGAAAGCCAGTGAATGGAAGAAGTGTCCAGTAAGAACATACTGCCATGATAATCCACCATCGGCTGTATAGCTAATCCCTTCCTGTTCAGACGGATCGTTTGCATTTACAGTAGCTGCCCATATATAATGCTTGCCGCTGAGATCATTTCCTGTAATTGAAACGACAAAATTTCCTGAAATTGGGCTCATTTGGTTTTGGTGGTTAAATTTCTTCCATGTCAAACCACTATCTGTAGTTTTATTTATTCCATCGGCGGTTCCAACATATAAAGCCGAATCTCCGTCGGAGTAAAGTGAGAAAACACGATGATTGAGATTAGATTCATAAGTGATCGCACCTGCAACAGGTGAGAGTTGGAAATTGTAAACGCTGTCTGGACTGATATAATTAAGGTAGTCTGGTGGAAGGGTCACACGCTGCCATGTTTTCCCCAGGTCGCTTGTTCGCCTGAGCCCTCCAGCAAAATTCGCAGAATAAAGAAAGCCCTTATAGAAAGCGAGGCTGTATGTGACGTTATTTACGCGAGTGGTTATTGGCAGTGCTTTTAATCTGTTCGAGCCGTAGGTAACAGTAGAATCATATAATGAGTCTATGCTTTGTGGCTTCAATGACCAGGAGTTTCCCTTATCCGTAGAGACGAAAAGTCCAGCTCCTTCCGGGTAAGAAGTTCCCGATTGCTCAAATGTAGTAGATGCTGCAACTATTAATGTATCGCCCTTTACCGCTATTGCCGATATACCAATGCCTGTCGGTCCATTGGCTCCGAAGTCGGTCTTAAATGTCATTCCGCCATCGGCTGTAAGATTTAACCCTTTTTCTGTTCCCAGGTAAACCACATTACCCGAGATCAGGATTTGACTTATCGAGTTGCTCGAAGGCCTTGGTGAGGGTGCATCAAGATTAAACGCCTTGTGCGAAAGCTGTGCTGTTGCAGTAGATACGATGAAAGATATCGTTACGAATATTAAGAGTATTCTCATTGGTAAACCTTTATGAAATGAGTTACGGGTGTGCTTAGCGCACCACTGCGATCAGCGCAATAAAAGATAAATTTATAAATTCCTGTTGGCGTAGTTGGTGGAAGCTGAATAGTCAGTGTGTAAGTTCCATCTCCTGGAACTGAATCACCGTGCGTTCCATCATCGTACATGTAAAAGGGATTGTTGACAGATGGAGTGCCATCAGGTTTGTATGAGTCGAAATAAACACGGGATATGTCCATGAGGCCATTAGGATCGTGCACCCTGGCGGTGATCAGAAGGAGTATGGTGGATGATGGGTCGAGCTGGACTGAATCTGGTGCTGAGACGGAATCTATAACGGGGGGAAGGTTCTGAGAATTATAAAGATGGAGGATGTGAGATACAGAATTGCCAGGGATCCCAGTAGCGGTGTAAGCCGTGAAGTTAAATTTGAGATCTCCAACTAAAACGGGGATTACTACAGTTGCAATTGAACCAGAAATAATGGCAGTTCCACTTCCATAATAATTTGCTTGAGCTATTATTTGACCAAGGGAATTCTCTACTGTCACAGTCAGGAATTTAAAGTTTTGTGGATCGCTTATTTTCACCGAAAAGCTATCAAATATGACTGGAGAAGTGGTATCATTTGAAAATAATTTACTGATGTCTGTACTATCTTTATCAAAATACAGGAGATCCACACTAATTGGTTGCTGGGTATCAATGATTGAATTGTTGGCTTGTTGGCATGATCCCAAAGCCAGTGTCGCAATAATGATGAAAATTTTCTTTTTCATTTCACCTCAGTGAGATAATAAATGGCGTCGGAGAAAATGAAACTATGAAGATTAAGATGGTCAGCCATCCGACAATCTGACGCTTCTTATCGAGCGGCTCCAGGTCGAGTACAGGGGGATGGTCGAGCTTGACAACGATAAACAAGATGGCGCACCAAAAGAGCCATCCGCTCCATCCGATTTGAGACTCGATTCCAAATACCGGAAGAAGTCCAAGTAAGCCAATGGTAAGTATGATAAGGAAAAAAGATCTAGCTATGAATCTGTGTCTTTTCTCAAACATTGCGTAGATCATATGTCCTCCATCAAGTTGCCCAATAGGGAGTAAATTCATCGCTGTTACAAACAAACCAAACCATCCAACGCACAGGAAAGGGTAATGATAAATCTCCGACATTGGTGGGACAAACTCTTCATGGGGGTTTGTGAGAAAAGACTCAAGAAGTTTGAAAAGAATCGTATTTCCAAACACAAGTGGGACGCCTTCGGAGTTAGGAACGGAATTATTTGAAAAGTTGAAATCAGGATGAATGCTCAAGATGTACTCCTTTGAGGGAAGGTGAGTGAATCCAAAAATCAGTATCAATGTGCTGACTATAAATCCTGCAATTGGTCCAGAGACACCAATGTCGAATATTGCTTTTCTCGATGGTACCACGCTTCTGGTTCTGATTACTGCACCAAGCGTTCCAAAATTCAGCATTCCTGGTAAGACAGGGAAGGGAATAAAAAAAGGAAGGGTTGCCTTCACTTTGTGCTTGATAGAGTAAAAGAAGTGACCAAACTCGTGCGTGCCAAGAACAAGAAGTAACAAAATGCTGTATGTTATTCCATATTTGAAGTTTAGAAGATCGAAAGGATCTTTACCAACCCATTCGACTCCTGCCATTGTAGTAGTTATGAAAGTTAGTGCGAATAGAGTAACATGTCTTGGTATTCTCAGCTCGCGAAGCGAGGTTGAAAAATTCTCTCTATATTCAAATCTTTCCATTTCGTCCTTAATATTTGCGTCCTTTCCATTTAACTCCTCCACCAATAAACACCAGGAAGGGAAGAAGTGCAACATATAATATGTAATAAATCTCAAAAAAAACTATGAATTTCAAGTGAGAAACCTTTCCATAATATCTTAAAATTGGAAAAAGGAAAAGAGTATCGACAGCCATTTTGAAGACGAAGAGAAATCCAAAGTAGACTAAGGAATAGAGTGGACTTAGAATGATTAGCCAGTGAAGCAAAAAACCGGGAGTCATTGTACCTATGCCGAATATACCTGTGTCCTTCCCACCTGTTGCCCATCTCCTTCGTTGAGAAAAGAGTTCCTTCAGCGTCTTCACAGGCTTTGTGTGTACCAGCGTCAATCTGTCTATTGGGTACTTAAAATTCCATTTCTTAGATTTTGAAATAGATTTGTAAAGTGCATAGTCCTCAGTGACACTGAACTTGATCTTTCTATAGCCCCCAACATCTTCATAAGCTTCCTTTTTGAAAGCAAGATTATTCCCGAGACATCCTGTTGGCTTGCCAACCGTTGCTGCGCCCGCGGCAAGAGTGAGAAGTAAATCCCAATCCAGTGCTTGAATGCCGCTAAAGACTGTGTCAGCAGGGTCGATATGCGTAACTCCACCGACAATGCCTGTATCCTCGTCGAAATATTTTAACGTTTCATCAATCCATTGAGTTGGTACCTCACAGTCAGCATCCGTGAGAAAAATTATTTCACCGCGGGCTCTGTCTATTCCTTGACATAGTGCATTCGGTTTGCCTCTGAGGTTCTCGTCGGGAGATACATCCACCCTTTTAATAAAAGAGTATTTCAAGGCAAACTCGTCGACTATTGCAGGTGTTCTGTCAGTAGATTGATCATTTGCGATTATAACTTCTATCTTCTCCTTTGGGTACTTTAGTCTAATTAGCGATTCCAGGCAGGTTCTTATATTTGATTCTTCATCCTTTGCTGCAACAATTACTGATACAAATGGGAAATTATGCGCTATAGAATTAGATTTCTTTGTCTTCTTTGCCAGTGATGCTGCAATTGAGTAGAAGCCGAGATCGATGAAGTAAAGGAGAAAAATTACGAATGCGGCGGTTTCCACACTCACCTGGTGCTTCCCAATTCTAATAAAAGTCTTGCCCGCTCATCGGTTGCGCCTGGTAGAGTGGCGTCTACTTTGATGGCTTTGTTTATAAATGACAATGCGGCAGTTTTATCTCCATGTGTATATTCATAAGCAGCACGTGCAACGAACATTTTTGCATAAGTTGTTACAATTTGTCTTGCGTAGTCGTTCTCTTCTTTTGTTGCGTAATGGTATCCGTCAAAAGAATATTTTGGCGCAGGTACATATGAGGTATCTGCCTTGAGCATGAAAACCAACCCATATGGTACCAAGGTAAACCCTTTGGTGTAATTCCTTTCTATTTCAGGTCCAACAAATACATCCCTTCCCATTTGCATTGAGCCCAGGATTATCTGCCTAATAAATCCAGCATAACTGTCCTCAATTTCAAGGGGGTCGTATTGCAAATCGTTCTCGAAAAGATAAAGCTGACTGAGATAATTTTGATAAGCGCCTGTATTGTTATTGAAAAGCCACCTGTTTCTTTGAAATATATCATTTGCATACCAAGATCGCCTGAGTAATTCCTTGTCAATCACCAATATGTCTGGTCTTACCCTGTCAACAATTTGATAATACCACGAAGCAGATACAAAATCATCCCATTGGTAGGAAATAATTACAGAACCTTCTGGCAAGCTTTGAAGAATATCCTTTGTGTAAGCTTCAACAGATTTGTCTGTGCTTTCGTCAACCGACTTATAATTCAATATTAACATTGAGATGGGAATGGTTAAGAGAATGGCTGATGATGCATAACGTACCGACCGTGAGGATTTCTCGATTTTGTTTAAAATGAAATAGTATCCGTAAAGTGCATAGATAGACAAACCAATATATCCAAGAAGAAAATAGCTCTGTATATCGTGAATGTCATAGTTTGCTGCGTAAATAAGATCGGAAACCACAAGTATCCCGGAAAGCATAAAAAGTCTACGGTACAGGAAAAAAGAAGATCCAATCCCGATAATGATTACTACCAGTGACAACCCAAATTCATCAGACAACCCTTTAAAAAACAAATTCAACTGACGCCAGAAAACTTCCTGTGAGCTGAACATCCAGACTCTAAACTGTTTCCCTGTGACATGCCAGATGAACCTTTTGAGTGACTCAGGGTCTCCCCAATTTAGGAGGGGATGCTGAGCTGACCTGAGTGGGAGATAAATGTAAAGGAGAAGGGAAAGAATGAATCCTCCTGAAAATGCAGTCATGAGCCCAGTGTTTATCTTTTTTTGTCTTATGAGGGGGTATATCAAATACAGGAGCGAAGGGATGATTAAAATAGTTGTCATGTGGTTCGTAAATCCCAGTCCGAGGATGGCACCAGAGGAAACTGCAGTACCTTTAGATGGTGAAGAAACGAATTTAATCCAGCTTAATAAAATTGACGCAAATAAAAGGAGTTGTAGTGAGTAAACCTCTACTGACGTACTTTGTTCCCAGTATGTTCGAGAAAGTCCTAACGTAAGCGTTGCAAAAAATCCAGCGTAGTAAATGCTCTTGAAATTGATTGGTTTCGTGTTTTTGTTGCCATGTTTCTCTAATCTCACCAGGTCAGGCCCATATTTTAAAAGTAAAACAAATACCATTAAGAAGACGCCAGTGCTCAATGCGGTGCAGACTACAGCAAACGCGTTTGCTCTCACCGCTACCTCATTGTAAAAAGGTAAACGCACAAAGGCTGCACCAAGAAGCGTGAACAAAGGATAACCGGTTGGATGTGCAATCCCCAGTGTCCACAATACCGTCGTCAGTTCACCTGCGTCAATGTACGCTATGCTTCTTGACATGGTGCTTAGATAAACTCCAACTAGCGCCGATAATATGATTGCCGGGAACAGCAAAGGAATCTTGTTCATTCTTTGCTTATTGGTTGTATCCAATGTCCGTCCCCCTACTTTATCATTTTTCGTTCTTCGAAAGGTAGTGGTATCTCGTTTAGTCGACTTGGCCACACCATATCCTTATGTGCCTATGAATCCTAATTTGAGTTCGGTTTAAATTGCGATACCAGTTTTCGAAATGTCAAAGAAGTTCTCCTCAGTCTTGACGAAACACTATTGAGAAACTCATTCGTATTTTTATAATCAAGATTGGAGGCGAGTGTATTTAACTCCTCATCTGTGCTCGGTAGTTTGTGTGTTGATCGGGACAGCGCTGTGTAGTTGACGAATTCTATCATTCGGTAAAAATTGTAGTCGCTTATCAAATCTTCTGCTGTTTCAGAATCAATCAAATCGTAGTTTTTCGCCATTCTTAAAGTATCAGGGATGCTCATGGGAATAACCTGAAGAAATTTTTCTATTGAACTGAGTATCAAGATTTGGCTTATAAACTGGATGGTTATCATTCCACCATCTGATGTCTTCACATCCTTTGCTTCGAAGAATTTTTTGGTTTGTACCGTCTTCTCGTGAATTTTAATTATCTCTTCTAAATTCGTCTCAGTAAGCTTAAACTTTAAAAGCCTTTCCTTAATTGGGATCTCACTAGAAGTGCAGTTTAAAATCGTCCTATATCCAGTCATTGCCATTAGTTCCCATGCAGATACCCTGGTTTGCAAATATTTCTTGTACTCATCGAGACTCACAATGAGAGGAGCGCTCTTCCCCTCGGGGCGGAGTTTAAAATCAATTTTAAAGAGCGTTTGGTCATTTTCGTCAACAAGGTTTTTCTGAAGTTCCTGGATTCGTTTTTCGAGTGAAGGAATCTTCAACTTGTCTGAATCCGGTAAGAGGAGAAATAAATCGAGGTCTGAAAAGAAAGACATCTCTCTTGTCCCAAGTTTTCCGCCAGCGATTAAGATGACTTCATCTTCATGAAAAATGCGTTGAAACTCCCTAAGGAGCAACTGCTCCACAAAATCAGTCCAGAAGCGTTGCATTTCTTCAAGCGAAATTTCCCCCAGCAAGTATAGCATTCCATATTTCATTTCGTTAAAGGTCTTTAGTGAGCTGTACGGCATATCTTCTAAATATGGCTTCGAGTCGAGAAAGTGTTCTGCTGTTAGTATTAGATCGAGCATAAGTGGATTTGAAGAGATGTAATCGATAAACTTAGTGGCTCTGGAGCTAATCGTAAGAATCAATCGGCGCACTTTCTCATCGAAAAGAGATTTGTAAAATGCTTCGACACTCTTGACTACTGATACTAATCTAGCGAGGTTCTGAAGCGCGAGGTCAGGATCCGGTGTTAGTTTAAGATCCTCGAATAACATAGGTGCTATTTCTCTAAATGTTCTTGTCACAGAGGTGGGGAACTCAACATCTCCTGTACGGGTCATGCCACGTGATAAGTACCTAATATATTTTATGCTCTCTTTTGGATGTAGCACGCCATAATTTTGTAAAGCCTTGGCTGTACGCTGGTCGTTTGGCGAACCATCCAGGATTTGTCCTACCTCAGTCTGCTGAATGGGTTCTTCATAATGAAATACATCGTCAAAAATTGATGCAACTTGTTCGAAGTAATTAAACAATTCATTTCTAAATTTCCTTTCGTTCTTATAGCCGCATCTCTTAGCCAATGATAGCAACTCACCTCCACCCGAAGGAATCGTATGCGTCTGGATATTATGATAGAGCTGCAAACGGTGCTCAACAAGACGATAAAGATGATAAGCTCTATCGAGAATGCGGGCCTCTTGCTTGCTAAGGAGGGCTGCATCGCAGAGGAGCTGAATTGCCTTGAGTGTATTTCCTGTGCGGAGATCCGGGTTTGATCCTCCATTCAGGAGCTGAAGTGATTGAACAATAAATTCTATATCGCGTATCCCTCCTCTTCGAAGCTTGATATTGAGCTCATCAGAAGAATCTGCTTCTATTCGAAGTTTCATTCTTGCAATTCCTTCGAGCGGGTTCTCGAGCCATGTACGCGGGTAAACAAAGGGGACCAGAGTTTGCAGGAAGACATTAGATGTGTACTCATCCCCTGCGATGTGTCGAGCCTTGATCAACATTTGCCGCTCCCAGAGTTCACCGCGCGACTCATAATATGTCAGTGCACTCTGAAGAGTTCTTACAAGAGGGCCGGAAGCTCCATCAGGCCGAAGACGTAGATCTGTCCGATATAGGTGTCCTTCATTTGTCGTTGTGGTAAGATATTTTAGAAAATTGTCAACAAACCATGACGCACGGCTTGCAAGTTGGTCTGTGGCTTCGTCATTACTTTCTGAATAAATAAAAAATATATCGATGTCAGAACTGTAATTCAGTTCCTGACCCCCAAGCTTTCCCAAACCTATAACCGATATTGCAGGGGGAGATTGGTGAAATCTCTGAGTAAAGTCCGTATTCGAAACTTCAAGAACGACCTGAAGGATCGTATCTGCTAAATCAGAAATCTGTTTCGTGGTAGTTTGAATGTTGTCATGTCCACATATATCGCGTGCCCCTATGCGCAGGATTTCGCGTTTGTATGTCCTCCGAAGATAATCAAGTCTATGCTGCCGTGTCGAAAAAAGCCTAATTTGGTCCAGCATCTCTCTTTTGAGTTCATATGTGCCGAGTGTCGTCTCAATTCCTCCTGGAGAAAATAAGAATCTAAAAAAAGATGGATGCTGAACAAGAATGTCAGCGAGATACTGACTCGTTGAAATAATTTTAATGAAATCTGTCAACAGCTTGTTGTTCTTGTTGAGGTCTGAAATGACTGAAGCTTGATTTGGCGTTGAATTTAAAAAACGCTCGAGATTGTTAAGCGCTGAAAATTCAGAAGGAGATTCGACTGATAGTCTCTCGAGTTTTGTTATCATTGATGGCAGATCAACATCTGCGCCGGAATGTGCAATGGTCTCGAACAGACTCTTAAGTATATCGGAAACTCTATTCTTTTTGGGCGTTTTCACGTCTTTTGTCTGAAACCCGTTCGCCGGTCAAATATTTGTACGCAATATAAGCCAAAAGGGCAGAGCCGTATTGAAGTGCTTTTTCATCAAGATTGAACTTTGAACTATGGAGTGGTTCTATGCACCCATCTTTTTTATTTCCTACTCCAATCCACCAGAAACTTCCCGGTACTTTCTCGAGGAAAAAGGAAAAGTCTTCTGCTGCCATAACAGGCTCTATAGTGGTTGTTGATTTAGATCCAAAAAGATCCCTCGCACATTCAGATGCAAGGGAAGTTTCTGGTTCTGAATTTTGCAAGGCTGGGTAGCCGCGGCTTATTTCACAAATGCACCTTGCACCACTCGCTGCTGCAATATCAATGCACATTTTCCTTATCAAATTCAAAGCTCGTTTTCTCCATGTTTCGTCCATTGCTCTAAACGTTGCAGATAGTCTTACCTCATTTGGGATGACATTTGGGGCTGTTCCGCCGTGAATAGCACCAATGGTAAGCACGGATGGTTTAAGTGGGTTTCTCATCCGACTAATCGTGGTTTGAAGAGCGAGGACAATTTCTGATGCTATCACCACTGGATCAACTGTATTATGTGGCTTTGCGCCGTGTCCTCCTTTACCCTCTACGGTAATATATATCTCATCAGCCGAAGCCATTAAGGGACCGCTTTTAAAGCCAAACTTTCCCACAGGGAGTTCATTGGTAACGTGCTGTCCAAATATGGCATCAACATCCGGATCTTTTAGAACGCCTTCTTCTTCCATTATTTTTGCGCCGCCAGGATTGCGCTCTTCGCTAGGCTGAAAAATAAACTTTACTGTGCCAGGGAAATCCTCCGAAAGTTGTACCAGGATCTTTGCTGCACCAATGAGCATTGCCATGTGAGCGTCATGACCGCATGCGTGCATTACACCTTTATTTTTGCTGGCAAATGCCAGGTTGGTTTCTTCAGCTATTGGCAGAGCATCCATATCGGCTCGAAGCGCCACCACTTTGCCCTGTCCCCTTCCGTGAAGGAGTCCAACGACGCCTGTGCGTGCAAGCCCTTCCCGTACTTCGATACCATTTTCTTTTAGAAGTCTAGAAACAATCTTTGACGTCTTATACTCTTCAAATGCCAATTCTGGCATTTGATGAAAAGTTCGCCGAATCTTTATCAGTTCTTCATGGATTTTTGTTGACAGGGAAAGGATTTTATCTCTCATTGTTTGAAATTATTTTCATTTAGGATGAAATTCAATCACCGTAGTTACGCTGTCGCCTGAGACTTACATGGGCATTCCATAAAGGCCAAAAATAGCTGTTCCGACCGTAACAGGACGATTCCAGGATAATTTTAAAATCTAATGAGTTGAAATCTTTGTGAAATTGCTTATTAAGGTGTGTATGGCTAAATTTTCTAGTAAAATTTGGAGGATTAAATGGTAATAAATGTAGCAATCAACGGTTTTGGAAGAATCGGCAGAAACTTTTTTAGAGCTGCATTTTCTCATAAGGAAATTAACATAGTTGCTGTTAATGACATAACCGATGCTAAGACACTTTCACATCTTCTTAAATATGATTCTGTTTTAGGTAAATTTGATGCAAATGTTGAGGCCAGAGATAATGAGATTGTCGTAAATGGCAAGAAGATAGTTGTACTTTCTGAAAAGGATCATCACAATCTCAATTGGAAGTCCTTCGGCGTTGACATCGTCGTTGAGTCCACAGGTCTAAAGCATTTCACAGATGGTGAAGACTCTCAAGTTCATTTGCAAAACGGTGCAAAGAAAGTTGTGATAACTGCACCGGCAAAAAAACCAGATATAACAATTGTGCTTGGAGTAAATGACGAAATGTATGATCCACGGAAGCACAATATTATTTCGAATGCCAGTTGCACAACAAACTGCCTGGCACCAGTTGTAAAGGTGCTGAGAGATACCTTTGGCATCAAGAAGGGTTTGATGACCACCGTGCATTCCTACACAAATGATCAGCGAATACTTGACCTGCCGCATAAAGATCTGCGCCGTGCGCGTGCTGCTGCAGTTTCTATTATCCCGACCACAACAGGTGCGGCAAAGGCAATGGGCATTGTAATGCCAGACCTGAAGGGCAAGTTAGATGGTTTTTCAATGCGTGTGCCCACCCCCAATGTCAGCGTAGTTGATGTCGTAGTTGAGGCCGAGAAATCCACTACAAAGGAAGAAGTAAATGGAGCTTTGAAAGCAGCTTCTGAAGGGGCTATGAAAGGGATACTTGGTTATAGCGAAGAACCTCTTGTCTCAATAGACTACAAAGGGGACCCTCGTTCTTCAATAGTGGATGCTTTAAGTACGATGGTTATCGACAATATGATAAAAGTGGTTTCTTGGTACGATAATGAGTGGGGTTATTCAAATCGGGTCGTTGATTTAGTAAAGAAAATTGGATCGACCCTTAACTGAAATAATGTCGGGCTGACCCGATAGGTCAGCCCATTTTTTCGGGCAGATGAATTGAGTTTTCCTGTAATAGTTGCGCTTTTTCTGAATTTAATAGTTTTGCAGTCAGTAGCAAGTGAGCCAAAGAAAGTACTCGATGTTGTCAGAGAGCGCTTGGCGAAAATGGACGCGGTTGTTATGAGTGAAGATTTCCAGTTTATACAGCATATTGAATTTGTCTCAGTTAAAGGTGACAGGGATGATCTTGTTTTTAAGGTAACTGCAAGACACGGGTTATTTAACCGAGAGCTGATTTCTACTACAATCCCCAATGATAATAGATTTCGAGATGTCTATAAAGTCTTCGAGAAATCGTTTATGATGTCAGAATACTTTCCTTCGTCGGATAACCTTCTTACTTCTTGCACGATTGAGAAAGGGATTGGTGAAAAAGACTATCGACTCAAGTTTGGTTACGGAAGTCCAACTGAACCGTCACGCGAGCTTACCTCTGTCTACGCGATTATAAATTCCAGCACTAATCTCCCTGAACAAATAAATGAGGAAATGAGGGGTCTTCCCCTTGACGTGGAGCTTCATAACGAGATAAAAGTTGGTTATTCTCCTGAACTTAAGGCGTGTTATCCAAAGAAAATTGTGATGAGATTTTATTCAAGTATATTGTTTCTCAAGGGCGAACTTGCAGTATTCACAATAAGAAACGATGAGCCAAGAAGGTTATGATTTTAGTGTTTGTAATATTAATCCTGCTGACTTCTTCTTCAAGCGCTCAAACAACTAGTGTCAACAATATACTCGAGATAGCTGAAGCAAGGGTGTCTGCGCTTGATTCGATGTCAGGAAAATTAAACGGCGAATTTTTGCGCGAGGTTAAATTCAAGTCGAATGCTATCGGAAGGAGTGGTGAAGGGAACATAACCTATCTTATAAATGTAGAGAAAGGCAAGCAACAATCTTACAAGAAAATTAATGTAAGTAGTGTCTCAGATTCATCGATCATTGTAATAATGGACAAAGCTTTCGGGCAAAGGAATGGTAAACCCGTTCTTGAGGTTTACAATACTGCTTTCCCCTGGACCAGGTATTTGAAAGGAAACGAATCAGGTAAAGAGTTTTCGGCTCAGCTTTTGTCAAATGGTGCCGACTATTCCAGGGAGAAATGCTATTTAATAAGGTTTGATATGAATATAAAAAACGATTCACTAAGTGTCTCGGGATATGGCAAACTCTGGATATCTGCATCCAACTACCTGCCAGCACGCTTGGAATCTGACATGAACTTTGATTCTAAGAGGGGGAAGGGACAGACGAAGGCGTTTGTTGATTTTACCGTTTTACAAAACGGGATTCTCGCTGTAACACGAAGTGAATTTCAGACTTTTCCAAAGTTCTTATTTGTGCCAATTGGGTCATTTAAAGTTGTAATTGAACAAAGAGACTTCAAACTGGAGTATGAAAAATGAATCGAGAAACAGCATTTAATAAGAAAACTATTGATGATGTTGATCTCAAGGGCAAGAGAGTTCTCGTAAGAGTTGACTTTAACGTGCCATTGGATGAAAACAGGAAAATCACTGACGACAAACGGATTGTGGAATCTCTTCCTACTATTAAAAAAATTATAAACGACGGCGGAATCGCCATTCTTATGAGTCATCTTGGAAGGCCGAAAGGAAAAGCAAAACCAGAATTTTCCCTTTTACCTGTTGCTTCGCGTTTGGGGCAACTTTTGTCAAAAAATGTTGTCATGGCGCCTGATTGCGTTGGGGAGGCAACGAGAAAGACTGTTTTTTCAGCCCAGCCCGGTGATGTCGTTTTGCTCGAAAATTTACGATTCCACCCAGAAGAAGAAGCCAATGATGAAGGTTTTGCGCGAGAACTGTCTGCACTTGGGGAAGTGTATGTAAATGATGCATTTGGTAGTGCACACCGAGCCCACGCTTCAACTGAAGGTGTGACCAGATTTCTTAAACCCGCGGTTGCAGGTTACCTCATGGAAAAAGAATTACGCTACCTCTCCCAGGCAGTCGGACAGCCTGTCAGACCATATGTCGCAATAATCGGGGGGGCGAAAATCTCTGGTAAGATCGACGTGCTAAATAATTTATTGACGAAAGTCGACGTGATGATCATAGGTGGTGGAATGATGTTTACATTTTTAAAGGCAGAAGGGATAGAAATAGGAAACTCTCTTGTTGAAGAGGATAAAATTGATATAGCAAGGACACTGCTTGCACAAGGTAAGACAGGGAAGGCAAAACTTCTCCTCCCAATTGACTGTGTTGTTGCTGAGAAATTTGACAACAATGCGAGGAAGATGAACGTAGATGTTCGTTCTATCCCGCAGGGCTGGATAGGTATGGATATAGGTCCAAAGAGCGTGGAATTGTTCAAGTCGGAAATACTCAGTGCAAAGACAATAATATGGAATGGTCCAATGGGTGTTTTTGAAATGGAAAATTTTGCAGCTGGAACCAGGGCAATAGCGGAAGCACTGGTTGATGCGACGAAAAAAGGGGCAACGACAATCGTTGGAGGTGGCGACTCTGCTTCAGCGATGGCAAAATTCAAACTAGAGGGTGGGGTTACACATGTTTCAACGGGCGGTGGAGCATCGCTTGAATTCCTTGAAGGGAAAGTGCTTCCTGGTGTTGCTGCCCTTGACAATAGGTGAAGTGTGAAACGTTCTGCACAGTTATTGCGTTCAAAAATGTGAGGGCCTGATGAATATGTTCTCAAGTTACGGCGGTTATGGCTACTACACCCCTCCGTCCAGTTTTCGATTTTTCCCTAAGGGAATGAAAGCGCTGTTGATAGCAAACATCAGCGTTTTTTTTCTTCAACTTTTTCTCCAGCTCGGAATCCGAGTGGGTAATTTGTACTTGTATCAAGTATTTTTCAGGCTCTTTGCTCTTTATCCACTCGGGGATGGTTTCTATGTCTGGCAACTCGTGACGTATATGTTCCTTCACGGCGGCTTTTTCCATATTTTGTTTAATATGCTGGCACTCTGGTTCTTTGGAGTTGAACTAGAAAGTGTGTGGGGAACGCGCAGGTTTCTTATCTACTATTTCCTTTGTGGAATTGGGGGAGGACTTACAAATTTATTCGTTACGCCGTTATTCGCTATACCCGGGCCAACAATAGGTGCGTCGGGTGCTATTTATGGTATTCTTTTGGCATTTGCTATGTTGTTTCCAGATGCACCTATATTTTTGTACTTCTTATTTCCAATTAAAGCGAAGTATTTCGTTGCAATCTTTATAGCAATCGAGCTATTTTATGGTGTAACAGGTACAGAAGGTGGAGTTGCCCACTTTGCTCATCTTGGAGGAGCCTTTATCGGTTTTATTTATTTGATGTATTACAGGCGGTCCGTCGGCATACTTGACCGCGCAGGTGATCTCGTTAAAGACTTTGTATCGAAGATGAAGAACACTATATCCTATAAGAAAACCTACAAAGATACGACAATTATAACGGATGCTAAGTACGAAGATATTTCAGATAGAAATCATGACAGAGCATCTTTGTATTCACAGGAAAGAATTGATAAGATACTTGATAAGATTAGTGAGTCAGGATATGATAGCCTGACTGAAGAAGAGAAAGAAATCCTGTTCAAAGCAAGTAAGAAAATGAATTGATGAAGGAGGATGAGATGATAGAATTGCCCTTAATTCCAGATACAGAAATTCAAGATCACCTTACGAATATCCAGGCATATTTCCCACGTAGAAATTCAAGAAAAGTGCATATAGGAAATGTTCCTGTCGGAGGAGGAGCTCCAATTTCTGTCCAGACAATGACCAAAACAAAAACATCTGATGTTAACGCAACTGTACAGCAAATAATTGAAGCGGCTGATGCCGGTTGCGACATTGTAAGAGTAACCGTCAACGATAAAGAGGCAGCGTCAGCAATAGGAGAAATTGTCAAGAGATCACCAATTCCTGTGGTTGCAGACATACATTTTAATCATATATTTGCATTGAATGCAATAAAAGCTGGCGTGGCAAAAGTACGCATAAATCCCGGTAATATTGGAAGGGTTGATCGAATTAAGGAAGTACTTCACGCTGCCAGGGAAAGAGGAATACCAATTAGAATTGGAGTCAACTCGGGCTCGCTTGAGAAGGATATCCTTGAAAAGTATGGTTATCCGACCGCAGAAGCTTTGTATGAAAGTGCAATGCGCCATGTTGAAATATGTGAGGATAATGGTTTTCGAGATATAATAATTTCGGTGAAATCCACTGATGTGCGCTTGATGATAGAGGCGTACAGGTTAATTGCAAAAAGGACCGATTATCCGCTCCATCTAGGGGTCACAGAGGCTGGTCCAACACGCGCAGGAACAATAAAGTCTGCTGTTGGAATTGGAACACTCCTTTCAGAAGGAATTGGTGATACTATTCGAGTCTCCCTTACTGATGATCCAGTTAAGGAAATTGAGGTTGGAAAGGAGATATTGAGGTCCCTCGGGCTAGCGAGTCGCAATGTTGAACTAATAGCATGTCCAACATGTGGCCGCCTTGAAGTCGATCTGTTTTCAATTATTCGACAGTTGGAGGAGAGATTGAACGGAGTGCGAAAGCCCGTGAAGGTAGCAATTCTCGGATGTGTTGTCAATGGGCCAGGAGAAGCAAGTGAAGCGGACATAGGTGTTGCTTGTGGCAAAGGTGTGGGCATTTTGTACAGGAAAGGCGAGGTCATTCGTAGAGTGAAAGAAGAAGAGATTGTAGATGCAGTAGTAGAGGAAGTCAAAAAATTTAAAACTGGCGAATGAGATGGGCTGTATTTTTTGTAATATAATTGAGGGGAAGTCGAAGGCTGAATTTGTTTACCATAACGATGAGTTAGTTGTTATAAAAGATGCATTTCCGAGAGCACCAGTTCACCTTTTGGTTATTTCAAGAAAGCATATCCCTACCCTTCTTGATGTTATAAACGACGCCGATGTCGATTTACCCGGGAAAATGGTGACAGCTGCGGTTAAGATTGCAAATGATGTAGGGCTTTCAGAAAAAGGTTTTAGACTCGTCTGGAATGTGCGAACACATGGTGGGCAAACAGTAAACCACATTCACCTGCACCTCCTTGGTGGTCGGCAAATGAAATGGCCGCCGGGCTGAGATAACATGAGTAAGTATACGATAATCGCATGGATTGTGCCATTTATCTTTATGCTGGTCTCTTTTTATCTCCTTTTGGGAAGCGAGGCATCAATTGCTGTTAAGGTTGTTTTCACCATATTGCCGCTCTTGATCTGGATAATGGGTGGGATTGCAATTTATCGTGAGTACAAGTCGGAATTGGAGGTCAGGCATAAGCAGGATGAAATTATAAAGGAGGTAAAAAAGATACTCCAGAGTAACCAGCATTCTGAAGAGTCCAGGGGACAACAAGGTAAATGAGTTTAAAGTGGATATTTGTCTCTCCCGATGGGAGACCACGGAGTCTGTGGCGTATTTTATTGTTTCTCGTTGTACTAATTGTAATCTTTTATTTGGTCTCAATTTCGCTAGTTAGTTACAAAATCATTCCCGTCCAGAGCACTTTCTTCTTCTTTTATATATCAGTTGCCATATCGACTTACATAATGCTGCAACTGATCGATCGAAGGAGATTTTCATCTGTAGGATTTCCTGCTCATGGAAAGGTTTTGTATGAAATCGTTGTTGGGTTTTTGGTTGGTGCTGCGATGATATCTACAGTGGCTGCTTTTGAACTTATAGTCGGAGCAATAAAGTTGAGTTTTCGAATTGACTTAAGTTTTGTCAGCCATGTCCAGAATTTCTTCCTCAGCTTTTTATTTTTTGGGTTTTTTGCATTAGGTGAAGAACTGTTGTTCCGCGGATATGTTTATCAAGCTCTTATCGAGGGTATAGGTGAAGTATTAGCGACGATACTAATGGCTGTGGTGTTTGGCGGGTTACATTATATGAATCCTAATGCAACTTTCTTTTCGACAATAAATACAATCATTGCAGGCCTGTGGTTGTCAGTGGCATATTTGAAAACGAGGGCGTTGTATTTGCCGTTTGGTATGCATTTTGCTTGGAATTTCCTGCAGGGTTACGTCTTTTCGCTACCTGTGAGTGGACTTCTTTCAAGTCGCACGCTTTTTCTCCCAACAGACTTTGGTCCAAATTGGCTTACTGGAGGCGTATATGGGCCTGAAGGTGGAGTTGGAGCAACATTGGTTTTATTATTGGCGACAGTGGCCTTGATGCTTAATAAGCATATCACTCCAAAATACAATTATGAAAAACTGAAAGAGCGATTTGAAAGTCAACAGATAAGTTGAATCAGGGTTTGGATCGTTCCACTCGGGACGTTATTTGCTTTACAGTTAATTGAATAAGTAATGTGGGAATAACAGTATCCTGAAACCAAGATTTAGTCCAGCTTTTCTTTATGTTGAACAGATAAGCAGGGTTTAATATATTAACAATGTATATATGAAATATAATCTGCCCGGGTGGCGGAATTGGCAGACGCGCTAGATTCAGGGTCTAGTGGGAGCAATCTCGTGCAGGTTCGAGCCCTGTCCCGGGCACCAGGAGGCGACACCTGAATTTTTGCCTCAGCAGGGAAAACGCGTTTCCAACGAAACAGAAAAATTATCCTTCAGGTCTGCTCTCAGTATATTTACCTTTTCGACTGGACTATCATCTCTCTCTGTACAACCGTCAGTACTATTTTTTGATCCAACGCTGATTCCCTTCCATGGGAACTAAAAAGCAGGCTCATCCTCTATGTCGTAGCTGTCAATCAGTGTGACAGGATCAATTAAACATCCAATACGATTCAGCTTCGATTTTATTGACTTTATATTCCTTTAGCGGTTATATTAAAAATGATAAATGGAAACAACTTCTACACTCACCACTGATAGGAGGCTTAAAGTATTGGATCTATTCCAGAAATGTTATGATTATACCCTTGCCGATGAGGTTAAAAAGCAAGGGCTTTATGCATATTTTCACCCATTTGAAGAAAACGAAGGGCCAGTTGTGACGATTGAAGGTAGAAAAGTAATCATGGCTGGTTCGAATAACTATCTTGGATTGACTACTCATCCAAGAGTTCAAGAGGCAGCAAAGAGAGCTGTCGACAAGTATGGAACAGGATGCTCAGGCTCAAGATATCTAACAGGAACTGTCGATCTTCACGTAGAAATGGAAGAACGACTTGCAAAATTCCTGAACAAGGAGGCCTGTTTGATGTATTCAACTGGCTTTCAAACAGCTTTAGGTGTTATTTCAACTCTAGTGCAACGTGGTGACTATGTAATATCAGACAGGGAAAATCATGCTTGCATAGTTACAGGCACCATGATATCGCGTGGACAACAAGCAGAGCTTGTTCGTTACAAGCATAATGATATGGACAGCCTGGAATCGGTTGTGTCAAAATTGCCACTGGATGCCCCGAAACTTATAGTGACCGATGGTGTTTTCTCTACCACTGGTGATATTGTAGATTTGCCGCGCATGGTTGAAGTGGCAAAGAGGTATAACGCCAGGGTTATGGTGGATGATGCGCACGCCATTGGGGTGATAGGTGTGGGAGGGCGAGGGACAGCCAGTCACTTTGGCCTCGAAGATCAGGTTGATCTTATTATGGGAACTTTCTCAAAGACGTTTGCTTCTTTAGGTGGATTTGTTGCTGGAGAAAAAGCCGTGATAAACTACCTGAAACATCATTCTCCCGCCTTTATTTTTAGTGCCAGCCCGACGCCAGCATCTGTAGCTGCCGCAATTGAAGCCCTCAAGATTTTAGAGGAAGAACCAGAACTAGTGAATCAATTGATTCGCAATGCTGATCGAGTCAGACAGGGGCTTAAGAATCTGGGCTTTAAAGTTTATGAAAACAAAACGGCTATTGTCCCTGTAATAATTGGTGATACGATGAAGACACTCCTGTTCTGGAGGAAGCTTTTTGATGCTGGTGTTTATGCAAATGCTTTCGTTAGACCTGGTGTCCCCGCCGGGATGGAAATGCTGAGAACGAGCTACATGGCTTCTCACCGAAACGAACACCTTGACAGGATAATAGAACTTTTTGGTTCTATTGGGAAAGAGCTCAATGTAATAAACTGATTTCACAATCTCCTCGTTAAGAAATTTTGATTTAATGTACATAAATTTAAAAAACGGGCTTTGAGTGGAACATTTTATGGATTCTTATTGCCTTGAATGTTAGCCCGTACGCAAGAACCAATTAAACCAAGAGGAAAGTATGAGCAGTGTAACAATTGAACCTGTACGCACCAGAAAAGAGCTCTCGGCATTTATCAAGCTGCCATGGAAAATTTATCACGACGACCCACAATGGGTACCGCCATTGCTGATGGACAGAAAGAAGCTTTTAGACACGAAGAAAAATCCCTTTTATAAGCATTCAGAAATTGAATTGTTCCTTGCAAAAAAAGATGGAGATATTGTAGGCAGGAATGCCGCCATAATAAATTATAACCACAACAAATTTCATAATGAAGAAATTGGATTTTTTGGATTTTTTGAATCAATCAATGACCAATCTGTTGCAAATGCGCTTTTCGATGCAGCAAAGGACTGGTTGAAAAAGAAGGGTTTCAATTCAATGCGAGGCCCGATGAATCCATCTACCAACGATGAAATTGGACTCTTGGTCGAGGGGTTCGACAGGAGTCCTGTTATTCTTATGACATATAATCCAAAATACTATATCGATTTGTATTCAAACTATGGCTTAAAAAAGGAAAAAGATCTTCTGGCTTATCATGTAAGTGCAGACAAGGTTTTTACTGAAAAGTTAGAACGGGTAGCGCGAATGATAGTTAGAAAAGAAGGGGTAACCTTTCGCAGCATAAACATGAAAGACTTTAAAAATGAAGTTGATCGGATCAAATATGTCTATAATGAAGCCTGGAGTAAAAACTGGGGGTTTGTGCCAATGACTGATGAGGAGTTTGACTTCCTTGCAGCTGATCTTAAACAAATTGTAGTACCTGATCTGGCAATTATGGCTGAGGTAAATGGGAAGCCTGTTGGTTTTGCTCTTTCCCTGCCAGATATTAACATAGCACTGAAGTATAATAAAAGCGGGCGTCTATTGCCAGGCTTGTATCACCTTCTTACAAAGAAAAAGAAGATCAATTGGGTCAGAATAATCATTCTTGGTGTAATTCATAGTTATCAACAAACAGGGATTGCAGCTGTGCTATTTTATGAAACTGCAAAGAGAGCGACGAGACTCGGCTATTATGACGGTGAAGCTTCGTGGGTACTTGAAGATAACCTGATGATGAATCGCAGTGCCGAATTGCTCAATGCTGAAAAGTATAAAACTTATCGAATTTATAGAATGGAATTTTAGTGGAGGTCAAAAATGTCAGTTAAGAAAGTCGACAAAATTTGGATGAACGGTAAACTAATTGATTGGGATGATGCAAAAATACATGTGCTATCTCACGTAATTCATTACGGTTCAAGCTGGTTTGAGGGAATAAGGTGTTACAACACAAAACGAGGATCCGCTGTGTTTCGACTTGATGAACACTTGGCACGACTAGAGAATTCAACACGAATCTATAGAGCAGAGATTCCTTATACCCATCAGGAGTTAAAGACGGCCACCTTAGAAACAATCAGGGCCAATAAAATGAATGCGTGCTATATTCGCCCCGTTGTATTTCGTGGTTATGGCGAGGTTGGTGTTAATCCTGTAAACTGTCCAATTGATACCGTGATAGCTGTGTGGGAGTGGGGCCAATACCTTGGCAGTGGAGCTCTGGAGAACGGAATTGACGTTTGTGTTTCGAGCTGGAGGCGGCCAGGCCCAGATACTTTTCCATCAATGGCCAAGACTGGTGCGAATTATATGAACTCGCAGCTTATCAAGCTTGAAGCCATTACAAATGGTTTTTCTGAAGGAATAGCTCTTGATTCAAATGGTTACATAAGTGAGGGGAGCGGAGAAAACATTTTTCTTGTCTACAGCGGTGCACTGTATACACCACCATTGTACTCGTCGTTACTTCCAGGAATTACCCGATCAACAATAATCCAAATAGCCAGGGAAGCTGGTATAGAAGTTAAGGAAGAAGCATTGTTGAGGGATATGCTTTACATTGCGGATGAGATTTTCTTTGCAGGAACTGCAGCAGAAATTACTCCAATTAGGAGCGTGGACAGAATAAAGGTAGGAGATGGGAAACCAGGACCCATGACCCGCGAATTGCAGGAGCGATATTTCAAAATTGTCAAGGAAGCTGAGGACGATCATAATTGGCTAACTTTCGTATATGACTGATTAGATAAAGAAGCAATGAGTACCGATAGCACACCACATTCAATAATCTGGAAAAATATTTTTAGAGATCGGAAAGAAGATGATATCACGGTAAATGAGGTTTTGAAAAAGGTACCTGTATTTTCGGAGCTGAACACACGCGAAATAAATAAACTGGCCTCAATTGTCCATTTGAGATCTTATGGCGCTGGAGAAACTGTATTTATGCAGGGTGACCCGGGTTTAGGGATGTACGTCATTGAAAAAGGTCAGGTTTCAATTCGAATGGTTACTGAGAACGGTGCAGAGAAAGAACTCTCAATTTTAACAGATGGCGATTTCTTTGGAGAACTTTCTTTACTTGACGAATCGCCCAGAAGCGCTTCGGCAGTCGCCATTGTGCCGAGCAAGATTATTGGATTTTTCCGCCCGGATTTGTTCGAACTTTTGAACCGCTCACCCAAGATTGGCATTAAAGTACTTTTAAAGTTAAGTGAGACTATAGGTACAAGACTGCGTTTGACAAACAACGAGCTAACGCGTGTTACTATGGAATTACATGAATGCATGGCAAGACAGAGGAGGTCAAAAAAATGACGAAGGTTAATCTTAAAAAGATCGTTGTACCGCAGGACTTTTCAGGTTATTCTCTGAACGCCCTCAAATATGCAATAACATTTGCAGAGCTTTTTGGAGCAGAGTTAATAGTTGTTCATGTTGTGGAACCTATAGTTTATCCAGCGGATTTTAGCTTTGGGCAGGTAAGTATTCCGGCGATGGAAGAAGAAATCAAGAAGCACAGCACTGAGCAGCTGAATGACCTTATTAAAAAAGAAATCCCGACCAGCGTGAAAGCCGTTCCAATAATAAGAGTGGGGAAACCTTTCGTCGAGATCATTAAGGTTGCAACCGAAGAAAATGCGGATTTAATTGTGATATCTTCCCATGGACGTACTGGAATGGAGCATGTTCTCTTTGGAAGTACTGCTGATAAAGTAGTGAGGAAAGCGCCCTGTCCAGTGCTTACTGTGCGTCCCCATGAACACGAATTCATAATGCCTTGAAGTCTGAAAAGGCTTCGGTCAAGTTGTAACGAAAGCATGTTTCTTTTTTCACGAATGACCCGGCTGTACCAGGAAAGCAAAAATGACCTACATTCCATCTGACAGAAGATATGAAAATATGACCTATGCTCGTTGTGGAAACAGTGGCTTAAAACTCTCGAGGATATGCCTTGGTCTGTGGCATAATTTTGGGGATGTGGATGCACTAGAAAATAGCAGGTCAGTTGTCCGCCGTGCCTTTGATCTTGGGATAACTCATTTTGATCTAGCGAACAACTATGGTCCTCCACCTGGTTCTGCAGAACAAAATTTCGGAAGGATATTGAAATTAGATTTTCAAAGTCACAGAGACGAAATGATTATTTCTACAAAGGCTGGATGGGACATGTGGCCTGGACCATATGGGAACTGGGGATCCCGCAAGTACCTGATTGCATCTCTCGATCAAAGCCTGAAGCGCCTGGGACTCGATTATGTGGACATATTTTATCATCACAGACCTGATTCAGAAACGCCCCTGGAAGAAACAATGGGTGCTTTAGACCAAATAATCAGGAGTGGCAAAGCTCTGTATGCCGGCATATCTCAATATAGTTCTGAACAAACAAGGAAAGCATCTGAAATACTTAAAAAAATGGGACACCACTTGCTGGTTCACCAGCCAAGGTACAACATGTTTGACAGATGGATAGAAGGAGGATTGTTGAACACTCTGAAAGAAGAAGGAATCGGTTGCGTTGTCTTCTCCCCATTAGCCCAGGGTATATTAACTGATAAATACTTGAATGGAATTCCATTAGACTCACGAGCGAGCAAGCCATGGGGATACCTCAAACCTGAAAACATCACGCCTGATATCATATCTAAGGTCAAAAAGCTCAACAAAATTGCAAAGGACAGGAATCAATCCCTGGCTCAAATGTCAATTGCATGGGTTCTCCGCAACCCTGTTGTCACTTCAGCTCTAATAGGTGCCAGTCGGGTTGAACAAATCGATGCTGCTGTTGAATCGTTAAGTAACCTTCATTTCGATGACCACGAGTTAAAAGAAATTGATAGCATCGTTGCTTGATGACTGTAGGCCAGGGAGTCTCTGATTGACATTGAAAGTTTAATCAGTAACTCTTATCTTAAGTATCCAAATGCCGCGAAGCCGAAAGATACTGGCGTCATTTTAAGCTACGATTTGATAAAACTACTAATAGCAATAGACGGTCCCGCAGGTTCGGGTAAAACAACAACAGCTCGCCTTTTAGCTGAGCGGTTGTCCTATACCTATCTCGATACCGGTGCGATGTACAGGGCTATTACCTTGAAAGTTCTTCAAATGGGCATTTTACCGACAGATGAACCCAAGGTTGTTGAAACAGCTCGTAAAGCGCACCTAATGCTGAAAAATGTCAATGGAGATCTTCGTGTTTTTTTGGATGGTAAAGATGTCACCCAAGAAATAAGGTCAGAAGAAGTTACTCAAAATGTTAGTATAATAAGCTCGTACCCGGGTGTACGTGAACTCCTAGTTGAAAAACAAAGGGAAATTGGGGCTCAAAAGGGGTGTGTGGTTGATGGCAGGGATATTGGAACAGTAGTTTTTCCTGATGCAGACTTGAAATTCTTTATGGTTGCGGATGTTACCGAGCGTGCCATAAGAAGGCAGCTTGAACTTTCAAATGGTGGCAGAGAAGTGCCACTTGTTGAGGTGATTCGCCAGATCCGGGAACGGGATGAAAAGGACTCTAGTCGTGAATTTAGTCCTCTTCGCAAAGCAAAAGATGCAATTTTAATTGACACTACAAAGATGTCTATTGAAGAACAGGTGGAAGAGATTATGCGTTACGTCAGGGAAAAGATAACATCGTTAAAGGAGGAGATCAGAAATGAAAATTAATATAGATAAGAACGGCGGCTTCTGCTGGGGGGTTGTCCGTGCAATAAGCTTTGCCGAAGAGGAACTGCAAAAGAACAAAAAACTATATTCGCTTGGAGATATCATCCACAACCCAGTTGAGATAAAACGTCTCGAGGAAAAGGGACTGAAGGCTATTACTCATGAAGACCTTCAGAACGTGAAAGATGCAAAGGTGCTCATTCGTGCTCACGGTGAGCCTCCATCAACTTATGAACTGGCAAAAAGGTATAACCTTGAAATTGTGGATGCTACTTGTCCAGTGGTTACGAAACTCCATGAACGTGTACGAAAGTTTTATGTCGATGGCTATCAGGTAGTTATATTTGGGAAGAAAGAGCATGCTGAAGTGATTGGTTTGCGCGGTGTTTGCAATGACGAAGCAATCGTTGTTAAGTCTGTTGCAGAAGCACTTGAGAATGTGGATTTCACAAGAAAGACGGTTCTCTTTTCTCAAACTACTATGGACAAGCCGACATTTTATGCAATTAAAGAGGCTCTTTCTGAAAAAGTGAAAAATCTTGTTGTCGGTACGATGGAAGAAATCGCGCAAACTTTTCTTGCCAAAGACACCATATGCGGACAGGTTTCCGGGCGAGACAAAAAGCTTAGAGAATTTGCACAGCAAAACGACGTTGTAGTTTTTGTCGCTGGTAAGAACAGTTCAAATGGAAAAGTTTTGTTTGAGATTTGCAAGGAAGAAAATGGACATACTTATTTTGTTGAAGATGAAAACGAACTTCAGCCTATTTGGTTTGAAGGAGCGACAACTGTGGGTGTCACAGGAGCAACTTCCACGCCGCAGTGGCTGATGGAAAAAATTGGCGAAGCTATTAAGAAAATCGAAAGCAGTATTCCTAAAACGGCCGTCCCAACAAACTGATGTTAAACAAAAACCCGCATTCTGACCGGACATTTGACGGCAATGTACGGGAAAGGATGCACGAAGGAGGAATGACTTGGCCTCCAATACAAATTTCTAAGGAGTGATTTGATGACAGAAAAACTGAACGGTAGTGAAACTGCATTGCCAGAAGATGCTGGTGTACAATTAGTTAAAAAGTCTCAACCAAAAGTCAAGATTCTTGCAGGTGAGGATTCCCCTTACTCTCCTGAAGAAGTAAAGACCATGGTTGAACTTTATGACAGAAGCCTGAAGCAGTTCGATGCTGGAGAAATCGTAAAGGGAAGAATAATTGGGTTTACCGAGAGTGATGTTATAGTCGATATTGGCTTCAAGTCTTCAGGACTCGTGCCCAAGATTGAATTCCCTAATTTAGAAGAATTAAAACCCGGTGACGAAGTTGAGGTTTATCTGGATAGTGTAGAGGATCAGGACGGACAAGTAGTGCTTTCAAGAAGACGTGCAGATTTCATAAGGATTTGGGACAAAATTGTTGCGGCGCACGACAACCAGACTGTTGTGCAGGGTACCGTTCTCAGAAGGGTCAAGGGCGGATTAATGGTTAATCTCATGGGCCTTGAGGCATTCTTGCCAGGCTCACAAGTCGATGTGAAACCTGTAAGAGACTTTGACTCGTATGTTGGGAAAACAATGGACTTTCGAGTCGTTAAAATCAACGAGGCGGCGGAAAATGTCGTCGTCAGTCATAAAGCTTTGCTGGAAGCAGAGCTCGAAGAACAACGAAAGAAGATACTTGCAAATCTTGAAAAAGGACTGATTCTTGAGGGAACTGTAAAAGCAATAACCGAATTTGGCGTATTTGTGGATCTTGGTGGTGTAGATGGACTAATTCATATCACAGATCTCTCATGGGGGAGAGTTAATCATCCTTCAGAAATCGTTAAACTCGATCAAAAGATCCAGGTTGTAGTTACTGATTTTGACGAAGAAAAGAAACGAATTTCACTCTCTATGAAACAACTTCAACCTGAACCGTGGAAAAATATCGAAGAAAAGTATGCCATTGGACAAAAAGTATCTGGCAAAGTTGTTTCTTTGACAGAATATGGAGCGTTTGTGGAAATAGAAAAAGGAATAGAAGGGTTAATACACATATCCGAGATGAGCTGGACCGAACACATAAAACATCCCTCGCAAAAGGTTTCGATGGGGCAAAATGTCGAAGCAGTGATATTGAGCCTGGACAAAGAAAACAGAAAGCTTTCTCTTGGTATGAAGCAGCTTGAACCTGATCCGTGGGAACAGCTTGTTGAAAAATACCCTATTGGATCACGCCATAAAGGAATCGTGCGAAATCTTACTAACTTTGGCGTTTTTGTGGAACTTGAAACTGGAGTTGACGGACTTATCCACATCTCAGATCTTTCGTGGACAAAGAAGGTTCGCCACCCTGGCGAACTCGTAAAACGAGGTGACGAACTCGATGTTATCGTACTCTCAGTCGATAAGGACCAAAGGCGCATTTCCCTTGGTCATAAGCAAGCTTTCGAGAATCCATGGGACAAATTTGAGCAGGATTTTAAGGTTGGATCTGAAGTCGAAGGGAAGGTTGTCAGGCACATTGAAAAGGGAACCATTGTTGAACTCCCTGGCGAAGTCGATGGCTTTGTTCCACATTCTCACTTATCTCCAATAAACGTGAAAAACTTTGCTCATCATTTCCCATCTGGAGAAACTCTCAAATTAAAAGTGATAGAATTCGACAAAGAAGGGAAACGCATTGTCCTCAGTGCGCTTGAATACTTTAAAGACAAGGATGAGGCGCTGTATCAGGAGTATCTGACTCAGCATAAGCTCAATTTAACTGAAAAACGTGAGAAGAAACGGAAGGACGAGAAAAAATCAAAAGTTGAAGGCCAAACCTCAACTCTTTCATCTGAGGACGATCCTTCTGTTGAAGAAGAAAGAACCGGGACAAATTCTGAGGAGTGAGAAAACCTTTTTTCTAGTCGCTGAATTTAAACAAATATGGCACGGATGTTTTTTAAGGATCCGTGCCTTGTTATATTTGAGTGTTGAATGTTATTTAACCGAGAGATTATTTAGATAGATCGTACATGTCTCATAAGCGAGTGTCGTTTGAAAGTCTCGGTTGCAAATTGAATTATGCCGAGACTATTCAAATAAAAAAGGAATTTCGAAAGCGCGGGTTCGAAGTTGTGGATTCACAGGCTGCGGCTGACGTGGTAGTGATCAACACCTGTACCGTCACTCAAAGTGCCGATAGTGACTGCAGACAGCTCATTCGTCGGGCTCTTCGCAATTCACCCAATGCATACATCGTCGTCACTGGCTGCTACGCGCAGGGAAGACCGGATGAGCTCTCGCATATTGAGGGAGTTGATCTTGTGCTTGGTAATCATGAGAAGTTCAAGCTTTTTGATTTAGTTGATGATTTCTCAAAGAATTATCATTCCCGTGTATTTGTAGGGGCTATAGAAGATGTTGTGGATTTTGGTGCAGCGGATTCTGCCGATGAGGGGAGTCGAACGCGAGCCTTTTTAAAGGTCCAGGATGGTTGTGACTACAACTGTTCATATTGTACCATCCCCAGCGTTCGAGGTCGAAGCAGAAGCCCATCAATAGAATTCCTTCTCAATGAAGCCAGGGAGATAGCTTCTCGTGGCTATAAGGAAGTAGTATTGAGTGGTGTGAATGTGGGGGATTTCGGACAAAGGGACGGGAAGACGTTAATGGATCTTTTGCGTTCTCTTGAGAATGTAAAGGGCATAGAGAGATTTAGAATAAGCTCGATAGAACCAAATCTTTTAACTAAAGACATTGTAAATTTTGTGGCTAATTCGGAAAAGTTTTGTAAACACTTCCACATACCATTACAAAGTGGTTCCGACGAGGTGCTGAGGAAAATGAGGAGAAGATACAATACCCGGTTGTACCGCAACATTGTTGATTACATTCGCGAGAGAATACCGGATGCCGCAATTGGTGCCGACGTCATAGTGGGTTTTCCCGCAGAAACAAATGAGCTGTTTGAAATGACATATGCTTTCATTGAATCTCTTCCTTTGACTTACTTGCATGTTTTTTCCTATTCTGAAAGACAAAACACCGATGCTGTTAAAATTGGCCCAGACGTTGACCCGCGTGTCAAAAAGAAGAGGGGTGAACTGTTGAGAATGCTTTCTAATCGTAAGAGGTATGAATTTAATCGTTCGCACGTCGGAAAAATAGTTAAAGTTCTGGTTGAAGATGAAGAAAAAGATGGAAAGATGTATGGTTTTACCTCAAATTATGTAAAAGTCGAGATGGAACTAAATCAATTTCATCAAAGAAAACTGTGTGACGTCTTAATTCAAGGAGTTAGCGATAATACATGCATTGGAAACATTCTCTGATAATTGTATTAATTACGGTTGGCCTGTTGTCATTGAGGGCAAGTGCACAGTTTAAAATGGAATTATTCAATAAACTGTGGTATGGAGAAGATTATAACATCTTAAGCTGTGACGGGATAGACAGTTTAACAATATCATCATCAGCTGTAAGTGGGAGAAAGTCTCCAGTACTGGCAGTCGCAGCTTCTCTTATTGTCCCGGGAACTGGTGAACTATATGCAGGAAGATACGATATAGGGAAGTATTCCACCATTGCTGAAGTTTCATTGTGGATTATATACGGGGCAATTGAAGCATATTCGAATCAGGTCAGAAGCGATGCAATAAACTATGCGCATGTATTTGCCGGGGCAGACATAACCGGAAAGGACGGCCAATTTTTTGTTGATATTGGAAATTTTTTAAATACTGCAGAATATAATGACAAGAAAATCAGGGATGGTGATTACCAGAAAATTTACAATGGCCCTGCTTATCAATGGCAATGGCAAAGTGACGCCGATAGACAAAAGTTTAAAGACTTAAGAATAAAAGCTGACCAGTTTCTTGATTATGGAAGGTATACCGCTGCAGTGATAGTATTTAATCACCTTTTTAGTGCTTTGAATGCTGCAAGAATTGCATCAAATGTCAATGCTTCGCTTCAAAGCAACCTTCCCTACATGCCGATGTTGAGTCATGGTATATATATTACTCTAAAAGCCCATATTTAACTGATGACCTCAGTTCAGTCCAGGCGAAACATTGCGCTGCTGATCGAGTACGATGGTACTGCATATTGTGGCTGGCAAATTCAAAGAAACGGCAGAAGTGTTCAAGCTGCCATTGAAGAGAAAATATCTTCTCTGCTTCAGGAGACAATTAAGATTACGGGGGCAGGGAGGACGGATGCAGGAGTTCATGCAAGAGGTCAGGTTGCGAATTTCTACACTAGTTCGAGCTGGAGCAATTCGAAGCTCAAATATGCGCTGAACGGTACCCTACCTGAGGATATTTCAATAAGAAGTGTTGTAGATGCGCCTGCAAAGTTTAATTCTCGATTTGATGCTATTTCGAGAAAGTATAAATACTATGTTTCTACAGTTAAGTCGCCTTTTAAGAGGTTTACCTCGGCATTTTTTCCGTACAATTTTTCATTGAAGTTAATGAATGAAGCAGCCTCTTTCTTGTTAGGGAGGCAAAATTTTAAGTCTTTTACAAAACAATCGGTACAACAACGGCATTTCGTCTGTGAGGTATTCCAGGCGGAATGGTACCGTGAAAATGACGTCATTGTCTTTGAAATGGAAGCAAATAGGTTCCTTCATGGAATGGTGAGAGCAGTTGTTGGGACACTGCTTGACGTCGGAAGGGGAAGGATTTCAATAGAGCAGTTTTACGAAATAGTGAAGTCTGGAATAAGGGGGAAAGCGTCTATGTCTGCACCAGCATGTGGTCTTTTTTTAGATGAGGTTAAATATAACTTTCCCCTATGGAATGGCGCTTCTGGATGAAAAAGAGTGAGCAATAATATTGGTCCAGCGAATAAACGGTATTTGATAACCACGGGTTATATGGGATATGGTCACCTGAGGGCTGCACATAATTTGTCCATGTTTTGTGGTGCTCCAGTGGTCAAAGCAGATCTGATTCCATATGCTGGCATGATTGACCTGGTCCTGTGGCGATTTGCGCAATTTGTTCAAAATATCTCAACCCAAGATGCTGAAAGCAGTTCGCGTGTTCTTTTTTATCTATTCGAAAAAGCACTTGAAATCCCTGATGGTACTTCGCCCAAATCATTGGCTGGACCAAAATTACTAAGGAGATTGTCAGCACTTGGACTCGGTAAACGACTGGCTTCTCTTCTTTCCACAGAGGAAAGCATCGTTCATACCTTTTATCTTCCTGCTCTCGGATTGGTGTATCATAAAAATAGAGCTCGAAATTATTTAGTAATGTGCGATGTTGACTTTCACCCGGTTTGGACGCCAATCCATCCTTTCACTAATTTGCTGACCTATTTTGTGCCTGCAGTAAAATCGGCTGATAGACTCATTTCCTACGGGGTGTCATCCAGGAATATATACGTTACAGGCTTCCCCCTTCCAATTTGGAACGTTCGAGAATCGATTGAGCACTTTTCCACGCGTAAAAGGAGACTGAGTGCTAATTCCAATTTCGCTTTGACTTTAATGTATCCATTTAGCGGGGCAGGGGCCTATCAAAAATACTTTTCAGAATTCGTGAAGGCTGTTTCTGCTGAATTATTAGGGGGGTCAATCCGGCTTATCGTGTCGGCAGGAAGTAATCAGGGCGCATTTAGCGAAGCCAGGAGGGTCATTTGTCGTAATGGCCTGGATAGATCTCCCTCAGTTCGACTCCTTTACAATCATGACTTATTTTCAGCATTTTCTGAATTCAATGCTATTCTTCCCGAGGTTGATCTCCTGATTACAAAACCCAGCGAATTGGTATTTTACTCGAGCCTGGGCATTCCTCTTTTAATGCTGCCTCCAATTGGTGCTCACGAGGCTAAGAACCGTTTGTATATCCTCGAAAACAAATGCGGATTTGATATGATATCTTTAAATAAATTTACTGAGGTTCTCGACGAATTCAAACGATCGGGGAAATTGCTCGATTTGGCAGAAAATGGATATGAGAAAATTCCAAGAAATGGTTCTGAAGTGATAAATGATTACGTACTATCTTTTGTGAGAATTTGACCACAGGGTAAAAAGCTCCTTCATCGTTGAATGTGGCGACGAGATCAGCAATGTGTCGTTTGTAATCTTCAAACGGTTTCCACGCCATACAGTATGGGTGCTCAAGAAGGGGAGTGGCCAAATCATTCCAATAAGCAAGTCTTTCAGTGGCGAGAGTGCAGCATCTCTTAAAGACAGGCCTGAATTTAGTTTTCTGTTGATAAGATAGTCGCCCCCAATCTTCAAGACCAGAGCTGAGTATAAAAGAATAAAGGAATCATATGAAAAGCCTGTGAAAAAAATGGCACCAAATGCAACAAAGATGAAATTACTAATGAGTTCACTGAGGTAACCGAATTTGTTCAGGTTCCAACGAAGCTTTGCCCATCGAGTGTGACGACCAAGAAACTTACTGATTGTCCAGCATTCATTTACCGTATCAATAACCTGAGGCGACAAAATAATTTTGTAACCATTTTTTTGGTAAATTCTGCCCATTAGATAATCTTCAGCAAGGTAATTGCTAAGGGGCTTCAGTCCTCCAAGGGCATCTAGTTGTGATTTTCGGAAGAAAATAGATTTTCCTACAACAATTTTATGATGAAGAAAGCTCAAGAAGGAAACACTTCCAATGACGAAGGAATTGAGATGGAGGTTCTCGAAAGTAGCACCTAAACTTTTCCCACCAATTCCTCGTATTGGGTTTGTTACTATGCCAACGTTACTATCAGCAAAGTATTTGATGTTTTCTTTTAAATAGTCTTTACTAACGGAGACATTGCTGTCACTAATCACCATATGGTCATACTTAGCGGTACAAAAGATTGTATATAAGTTATTCACCTTTGGATTGAAACCGACATTTTTGGTGGTCTCAACTATGGAGATATCCTTGTTCGGGAATTCTTTTTGCAATTTCTTGGCAACTTCAAGGGCTGGATCTTTTGGATTCTGAATCCCAATTACTATCTCGAATTTCTGATAGTCCTGGTTGACGAAGGTAATTAAATTTTCATACAAGTTTCCATCTGCATTGCTTAAAGGTTTCAAAATCGAGACAGGAGGTTCATAGTTTGCAACTGAATCGTCCACTTTAGGCTTTTTACTCTGAGCTACTTTTAATAAGACTGAAGCCAGAGACAGGGCGTAATAAACCGCTCCCAGGATAATGAGAAAACCAAATATGTATATCATCGTTTAATATGTTAAAGATATCAAAAATCCAAGGATAAATCATTACTGTATAGTTAAATTTCTGTGAAGATACTGCAAATTGCCAAAATTTCTCAAGCTTTCAGAAACTCAACCTAACTTCAAGAGGAGGAGTGACAGGCATTGCGTTTGTAATGCTGTACCTACACATTCGAAGAAGACAGGGCATCAAACTTGCAAATCTCAATAAAACCATGTGCTAAATCTAAGCCGATGAGCCTCAAGTCATCTTTAGATTTATAAGCTATCGAAAAGAAAGTAGGCAGGCATACAAATAAATGGAGACGTTAATAACTGGGCAAAAATTGCTCTATGTGTCAACAATTATGTGCGCCCGGAGGGATTCGAACCCCCAACCCTCAGATCCGTAGTCTGATGCTCTATCCAATTGAGCCACGGGCGCTTTCTTACCAAATATACCTGGGTATTGCGTAACAGGTATATAAATATAGTTTAATTCTGCGTTGGATACAATTGACATATCCTCGAATAATAGAAAATCAAATAACGCACCCTTGCGCCAGTCCTCATTTTATGGTTAATTTGAAACCAAAGGAAACCGCTTGCATCAAAGATAACAAAGGGAGAAAATATGTCTGAGAAAACAGCTCTGGTAAGACAGGTTAAGGGACTGACATTTGCTGGTATTACAGACTCGGGACATTGGATTATGGTTGACGGTCCTCCTGAGTTTGGTGGCCGAAGTGCCGCTATGAGGCCAAAGGAGTTGGTACTCATATCGCTTGGAGCATGCACCGGAAGTGATGTTGCTTCAATTTTGCAGAAGAAAAGAGTAAAGCTGACAGGCATCGAGGTATCGCTGAAGGCTGATGTTGCCCAGGAACACCCTCAGGTGTACACAAAAATTCATATTGAGTATTTATTTTATGGGGAGAACCTATCGACAAAAGATCTTGAAAGGGCAATCGAGCTTTCCCAAAATAAATATTGCCCAGTCACAGCGATGCTGCGGAATACAGTCGAGATAACTCATTCATATAGGATTTTGCCACCCGATGAATTTCAAGGAGTTAAAACAAATTCATGAGGTAAAGAATAAATGATTCAACCGCAACCAAAAGTTATTATATTTACTACTCCCACATGCAGCTTCTGTAGAGCAGCAAAGGCTTACTTCAATGAGAAAAGAGTGCGCTTTACTGAAGTCGATGTAAGCAGAGACCAGCGTGCTGCGCAGGACATGATGCGGCGCACAGGGCAAATGGGTGTTCCGGTTATTCTTATCAATAACCGACCCATCGTGGGATTTGATAAACCTAAAATTAATCAATTACTTGGAATAAAGGATTAAACCAGGAGGTAAAATGAAAATTCAACCTTTAGACGACAGAGTCCTTGTAGAAATTGAAGAAGAGAAGGAAGAAAGGACAGCAGGTGGACTTTATATCCCGGATACAGCAAAGGAAAAACCCCGGGTTGGCATAGTGGCCGCTGTCGGAACAGACGAGGATTTACAGTCTAAGATTAAAGTTGGAGACAAAATTATCTTCGCTAAATACGGTGGAGAAGAAATTCAAATGGATGGAAAGGAATATCGCATAGTTCAACGAAGCGATATCCTCGGGGTGTTTAAGAACTAATTTTGTTCTTAAATCAAGCTCTTTGACTCCGGCCGTCGGGTACACCCCGACGACCGGAGAAACGAGGGGTTTTTAATTCTTAAGTCTAACTCGAAAGATGAGGTGCGTCAATTTAAATCTATCACCGACAATTATTCCTGTTAGAAATTCCAGCAAGGAAGTTGGCGATTATCAATGCAGAGAGCTTAGCTGTTCGCCCATCAACGTCATAACGCGGGTTGAATTCGCAAATGTCTATCATTGCCGTTCTCTCCTCTGAGCCAGCAAGGTAAGCACACTCACAAATTTCCTCCGCATATAGACCTGTTGGTAAGCCTGCACTTACTCCAGGCGCATCTGAACTTCGTACGCTGTCGATGTCGAAGCTAACGTAAACTCGATTGACATTCTTATTGACCTTTTCATATGATTCCTTGAAGGCTGCTGAATTCTTTTGGATCCGTAATTCATTTAGTGTTACAATAGACACTCCCTTTTCTTTTGCAAAAAGGAGGTGATCTGGTGAGTTGGCAAATTCTTGTATACCGTACTCGACAAAGTTCCGTCCTTTCAGAACTTGACGGTCTATCAACATCCTGTACGGGGATCCGCTGGTTATCCCACTTGGATATTCTCGAAGATCGAGGTGCGAATCGACATTTATGGCACCGCACTCATTGAAAATATTTTTGCAAGCGCGAAAATCTGCATAACTTAAATCGTTGCTCCCACCTAACACTATGGGTATGAATCCAGCCTTCATAAAATTCATGACAATTTCTTCTAGTTCCAATAATGCATCCTCAAGCTTCATTTCGGTTGAAAGGTTTCCAGCATCAAACAAGTTCACATTTGCTGCAGATATGTCGGTCGACTTGATCGGCGTTAACTTGTAAAAAGCTTCTCTTATGCTGTCGGGTCCTGAGGATGCGCCAGGTCTGCCATGATTCCGTATTGTACCTTCATCGTATGGGAAACCAATTATTACAGCGGAAATAGACTTCTCTGAAAGGCCTTGCTTCATAAGGTTCGAGATTTCCAGTGGGTTAGTGCGGACAATTTCTCCGAATCTAATGTCACCTTGTTCATTACGTTTATAAAATAAAGACTGGTCTGGACTTTTAAGAAAATTCAAGAAGTTTTCCATTCTTAATCACGTGACTTATGGTATTATGTGTAAAGTGATATGGGATATAACTGTAGTCAGGGGCATTTGATATTATAAGGTCTGCTTGTTTGCCAACTTCTATGCTTCCGAGGACTGAGGACTTCCCAACTGCTGCAGCTGAATTAATAGTAGCAGCATTTAGCGCTTCTTCGACTGTCATTTTGTTAAGACAAATTGCTAACCACATTATTGTCGGCATATTGTCGACCATCGATGTGCCTGGATTAAAATCTGAAGCAATTGCCACTGCGCACCCAGCGTCGATCATTTCCCTTGCAGGAGCTGGTGTCGTTCTGAGATAGGCTGGCACGGATGGCAACAGGACAGCTAAAGTATCGCTGTTGGCTAGAAGCTGAATTTCCTCTATGGAAATCTTCTCAAGATGGTCAACTGAGACAGCATTGAGCTCGATTCCCAATGCCACAGCACCTGTGGGTTCCAACTCGTCCGCATGCAATTTAGGACGCAAGCCATGCAAAGAGGCTACTTGCAGGATCTCCCTGGTTTCGTCAATTGTAAAGAAACCTTTATCGCAGAAAACGTCGCAGAAATCTGCAAGTTTCTTTTTCGAAATATACGGGATTAGTTCCTTAGTGATTAAGTCAATGTAATCGATTCTACGATCACTGAATTCGGGTGGGATAGCATGGGCACCCAAGAAAGTAACGACGATGTCCGGTATAGATTGATCTCGAAGCTCGTTCGCAACTTCAAGAATCTTAATTTCATTTTTGAAGTCAAGGCCATAGCCGCTCTTAATCTCGATTGTCGTACTGCCATGCGAAAGCATTCGGTCTACATACTTACTTGCCTGTTGCCTGAGTTTCGGCTTATTGGTTTCACGTACCTTTCCGACAGTGTTAAGAATACCTCCGCCAGCTTCAGCGATTTGCGAATATGTCATTCCACGAGAACGCATGGCAAATTCGTTTTCACGGGTCCCTGCAAAAATTAAATGAGTATGTGGATCAATAAATCCAGGTAAGACAATTTTGTCAGAGGCGTCAAAAATATCTGCATCATCATCCATGATATCGTGAGAAATGTCTTTTATAATCCCATCTTCAATGAGAATGTCTACCTGATAACGCATGCCTACATCAGACATTTCTTTCCCCCTTTTTGAAGGCTTCCCATAGGAAGAGCAAGTGATGACAGATTTTGGGTTCTTGATCAATAATTTCATCTTTTCTGTTCCGTTGAATGGGATGCAGTGAATGTTACTGTGACACTCGCAGTGACAGATATGTCTGCTGGAACAACATTCGATTCGGAAGCAATAGAAGCAGCTCTAAGAGGTAAAAATACTGGCGGGTGAGAAATTTGAGTCGTCACACTTTTTACTGTCAGGGATGAAAGTCCTGACTGCCTGGCAATCACCTCGGCTTTTGCCTCAGCGTCTTTCATTGCCTCAAGCAGAGCTTCTGTTTCAAGCTTTGCTGTATTTCTTGTCGTGAATCGAATTCCATTTAAAACAATTCCATTTACCGATCCTGTCTTATCAAGTGCTTTGTTGAGAAGTGAGATTGGAACATCAAATGTCAATGTGGCATTTACGAGATAATAGTCTGGAGAAAGCCTGTCTTGTTTCTGGTAGTCGAAATGGGGGGTTATCGACAGACCATTAGTGTAAATCTTTTCTGGGTCGATTATATCTTTCATTGAACTGGTGAAATTATTGTAGATTACTCTATATTCGTTGTACGCTTCTGCCAAGGACAAATTTCGTCTGTTAATGCCGATGTTGAACTCAGCAAATTCTGGTGCAACTGTAACTCTTCCTTCACCTGCAACTGTTATTTCAGCCTGAGCGCGTAAAATATCAGGAGATGCAAGCATTAGAGCTATTACTACAAATCCTGATTCGAGCAAAAAAGTTTTCATGATAGCGGCTCCTTTTACAAGTATTTATAACAAGTCCGTTGAAAATTCAAATCAAACTTTGCAATTAATACCGGTCAAGCAACCTTGATTAACACGCTTGTCCACAATAAATTTTCTCAAATGAGGAAATCAGTCCAACTTGTCTCCAGAATCGTATTTGTTGCAACTCTGCTATCATTTGATTCCTCTATTACATTTGCACAGGTAGCAGGCGAAACAGTAGCTGAACAGCAGGATTATTCGTTTGCTGTTGGTCTGTATAGCAATGGTCAATACCAGCTTGCACTTCAGCAGTTTGACAGCTTTTTGAAGCATTACCCATCATCTGCTCATGCTGACGAAGTTATTTTCCTTTCGGGTGAAAGCTTGATGCAACTGGGTCAATATAATAAGGCTATTTTAAAGTACACACAAGTGATGGATTCATTTCCTGAATCACCATATTTTGGGCGTGCTGAATTGCGGATGGGAGAAATTTATTTGCAAATTGGCCGTTTGGACAGGGCTGAGAAATTTCTCAAGGATGTACTCACATCCGGTGCAAGAAAGCAGAGTTCTGACCTGGAAGCCGAAGCCTCATTCAAACTTGGTCAGGTCTTTCTCGATAGAGGAGATTACAACAATGCGATAAAGTATTTCGAATTTTCGTATGAGGGATATCCTCATTCTCAGTTTGCTGATTATGCCCTTTACGCAACAGCATGGGCTTATGGTAAGAAAGGGGACTTCTCTGTCAGCAATAAGAAATTTATAGAGCTTCTCATGGAGTATCCCAAATCTCCCTTGAAAGAGGCAACGCTCGAGAAAATTGGGGAGTGCTTATACTTTCTTGGAAATTACAAATCTTCGGCAGATACCCTTTCAAAGTTGATGACAGCTCTTTCGCACGAACAGGCTTTGAGTCAAAATGGTCGGAAGATCTTCGAACCAGCCATGTACTTTCTTGGGCGCGACTATTCCGAGCTTCAAATGATCGACAGCGCCATCACTACCTATAAACAGTATATTGATTTCTATCCGGATGGTAGCCATAATTCCGAGGTTCGCGTTCTCCTTTCAAACCTCATTCTTGAAAAGGGCAAAGGGGATGTATCGCAAACTATTCCTTTACTGGGCAATATAAAGCCTGAAAACCCCTTATATTTTGATGCGCAAATTTCATTAGCTAAGGCTTATCAAGCAATTAACAGGTTTGATTCAACAAAGCAAATTATGCAAAATTTGATAGCTCGTTTGAGCGGATCGGAGGACGCCGCAAGGGCGTACCTGGAGTTTGGTAAGATGCTTTACGAGGAAAAAATGTATGAAAAGGCTCAAACGGCATTTGTGGAAGCATCAAGAGGCCAATCAATTTATTCTGTTGCCATGAAAGATGCGGCTGTTTCAGCGGCTGCTCATGGTGATTATCAGAACGCAAAAGTTTATTTCCTAAACGCGATTGGGAAATTGACAGGGAAAGATCTTGTGATAGCTCATTTTGAATACGCATCGGCACTTTATGCTTCTGGTGATTTCAAGGAAGCTGCTCAGGTCTATCTTGCAATACAAAATATCCCATTCGCTGACAAAGAAGAGAGGGAAAAGGCACTTTATCTTGAAGGTGAATCTTTGTTCAAAGCTGGAGATTATACGCAGGCTGCTCGGATTTACGATGATTATGTTAGTTCTCATCAAACCGGAAACTATGCTGAGGCTGCTCTTCTCGGGCTTGGGTATTCTCTTTATTATCAAGGTAAGTTCATAAATGCCATAAGATATTTTAAGTCGTTCATGTCGCGGTATCCTGCGTCCATATACCTAATTGATGCTTACCTCAGATTAGGCGATTCGTACTATTTCAATCGAAACTACGACTCGGCATTAGCTGTGTATCATGATGCGGCTGTTAAATTCTCTAGCGATACTGCAACTGCATATGCATGGTATCAGATTGGCCAATCGGAATTTAATATGCAAAACTATGATTCTTCGTTAGTAGCTTTTCGAAATGTTATCAGAAATTTTCCCACTACATCAATAGCACCCGAAGCACAATACGCGATTGGATGGGTTTACTTCTCGGAGAAAAATTATAAGGACGCTATAAATGAGTTTGACCTCACTTTATCCGATTATCCACGGTCGCCAGCCGCCCCTCGTGCACTTTATAGCAGGGGGGATGCATACTATAATATCGGAAGTTACGACCACGCCCTTCAGAGTTATAAAGAGCTTCTGGAGAAGTACCCCACAAGTCAATATGTTGACAATGCTATCGTAGGTATGCAGTACTGCTTGACAATTCTCGGTCGCCCAAAAGAAGCTGAACAGGTTATTGATAATTTTGTTTCCGAGCATCCATCGTTACCGCATGTAGACCAGATTTTTTACAAGAAGGTAGAGTATGCCTTGAATCAGGACAAGTTGTTGGATGCCGAGAAAATTTTGAAAGAGTTTGTAGTAAAGTTCCCAAATAGCAGTCTTCTCCCTAAAGCTCTTTACAACCTTGCAGATGTCTATGTTAAACTAAAAAATGAGTCATCTGCTACAGGAGTGCTCTCAGACATAATCAGAAAGTATGACAAAAGCGAGTTTGCAACCGCTGCTCGGATAAAGCTTGCTGAAATGTATGAGAAAAGGAAAAATCACCTTGAAGCTCAGAAACTTCTAATGGAAGCAGCCACCAGTAATAATTCCTTTGCAATAAAGGCCGAAACAGAACTTGGAAAACTTTATTTATCTGAAGGCGACACCCTAAGAGCTGAATCAGAATTTTCGAAGGCAGCTCTCTCCCAGAGCGATTCGATCAATGATGGTGACAGAGCAAATGCAAAGATTTTACTGAGTGAAATATACGCAAACACAGGTCGCGTTGAAGAAGCTATCTCGCTGGCAAATTCCGTTGCGCATTCGAGAAATGATATTATTGGCGGTGAGGCACAGCTCGACGTGGCGAAGTATTACTGCATGGCCGGAGACAGCTCAAACGCAATTCTTGGCTTTCTTAGAGTTAAATATGTCTTTGGAAGCTTTGAAGATCTTGTTACACGTTCACAACTTGAAATGGCCGATTGTCTAATTAAATTTGGAAACGTTTCTGACGCTAAGTATCTTCTCGATAGTTTCATTAGAGAGCACCATAATGACCGGTATTCGAGAATTGCAATAGATAAGCTTAAAAAACTTAATTCTCAACAAGAGGGAAAATAATGAACAAGACTGCCGTTTTCTATGGCATACTGGTAACTATTGTTATCCTCGCCTTGATAGTCTCAGCAAATATTAACAAATCAACCGAACGTAAAGCCAGGTTCGCAAGCTTTGTTATTGAACAACTTAGCTCTCCTGATACAACCAATACCTATGGAAAAAACTTACAGGTAATCCATGGAATACATTCGAAAGACCAACTTTTAAACGTAATGCGTGGTTTTACCGAGGCACTTGGAGTCAAATGTGAATTTTGTCATGACTTACAGGATTTTCCGTCTGATGCAAAGCCTCAAAAAAGAGTGGCACGAATTATGATTAAAATGGTGGATAATATAAACTCTAATTTTTTAAATGATCCACAAAAGGAAAAGGTTTCATGTTTTACCTGCCATCGAGGCCAGGAAACTCCAGGGCTTACTTTTGCAAGGTGAAAGCTAAGCTTTTCCTCCGGGTTGCATTGGCGATTTTCCTAATTGATGGTATTTCTAATGCCCAAGAGGTACAATCTCCTCCAATCTCGGCATTTAAGCCCGATACATCACTTCCAAAGGTAAACATACCCGAGTTTGTTGTGACGGGCAAGGTAACTTATGAGCTGCCGCTTGCCAATAAGCCTTCAGTCGAATTCGACTCTACTTACTTTCAAAACAAACAGATGATTGGTACCGGAGAAAGAATTCATTTTGCCAGAACGCTTTCCGACAGATACCTAATGTCAACACCTCATCAAAGTATCCTGTTTGCCCGCATTGGTTTTGGACATTATCAATCGACCAATTATCTCTTTGCTGGAACATCATTGTATCAAGGGTATAGATTAAACGGAGGTGTGTCTGGGTTTTATACTTCAGGGTTTAAGCCGGACACGTCAATCAGCGAGAAGACTATAGAACGGAATTTTATGTTTCAAATGGGAATTGCTAGAGACTTTTTGTTGCGTCCGGGATCCAATCTTTCTTCCCTTTTGAGTATATCTTTGCAACCATCGAGTTTTTATTTGTACGGGTCGAGTCATCATAATTTGATCAGAAGAGTTAGCAGTTTGAACGTGGGGCTTTCTGGATCAACTGATTTAAGCGACAATCCAGCTTCCATGAGTCTATCATTTAATCGGTATTCAATTCGCGACTCTGTGAATGTATCTCAATATGAATTGGGACTCAAGGCAGAGAGTTTATTTGACTTACGTGGAGGCAACCTTCACGTTTCGTTTGCATTTTCATCCGGGGAACACGATGTGTCAAGTGGGCAGGGTCTGTATCTCATAAAGGCAGGAGCTCTTTACGAAAAAAAGATTTCCCGATTTTCAGTTAGCATGGGATTGAATTTCTATCAGTACAAGGATGACTATTCGAATGGCGTGGGCAAGCTCTTTCCTGATTTTGTAGCGATCTACAAATTTTCTGATGACAACGATGTGTATTTAAAGTACTATGGTGAAGTTTCAAACAATAATTTGAGTTCACTTATTACTTATGACAGATATTTAAACAGCCTTACTCTGCTTAAATACTCAGAAAAATATTTCAATCTTATAGTTGGCAGTAATTGGGTTCTCAATAAACAATTTAGTTTGGTACCTCAAGCTAATTTGAGTTTGGTAAGGTACCTGCCGACTTACTATTCTGATTCATTGAACGACAACTTTCTCCATTACTCCTCTCAAGGATCGATTTTTTCCTTTACTTTCAACGGAAAATATCGTACAGATTTCTTTGGTTTTGACGCTTCTTTGATCTTCAGGCTATCAAAAGCTGATTCCTTAGATCCTGTTCCAAATCTTCCCCCTTACGAACTTAAAGTTTCGGGGAACTACAATGTCACTTCAAGGTTCCGTATTTATGCAGACCTCACCTTTGTCTCTTCAAGGTATTCAGACATTACTTTAGTAAGGAAGGTCAGTCCCATGTCACTTATTAATGGGCGCTTATCGTATCTTTTTGAAATAAAATCGATGCCGCTTGTAGTCTTTTTAGATATCCGTAACCTTTTGAACCAAAAGTATTTTATTTGGCAGGGCTATCAAGAGTTTCCTCTTACGCTCATGCTTGGAGTGAGCAGCCAAATTATTCGATGAACAGTTGGTGTGTTGAATGAATGGCTGTTTGAATTATATGCAAAAGTTTTGCAATTTTTGTTGATGACAAATCTATCATAGGAGGAGCAAGAAATGGGTAATTTAAATTTTCAGGACGAAGAAAATAGTGAGGTGGGGTCGCAGGGTCGGGATTCATCTGACGCGGGCGGCGGACAAATTCCTACCAAAGCACCGCCGGACAACTCGAAGTTGTTATGGTTTGCTTTACTTGTTGTTTTAATTGCCATAATAGCTGGCGGAGTCTACTTCCTCAATAAGAAAGGGCTTTTAAATCCTGCAAAAAAGACTTCGACAGCGGGGTCGGTTGTAGAGGCTCCAGCACCTCAACAGTCGTCACCTCCCTTTTCATCTGGAGCCAGCCGCATTGAATCTACCGAGGTGCAGAAAAGAGAAAAATCCGTAAGCACAGTCCAGAGGTTCGCGGTGCAGATTTCATCATTCAAGAGCGAAAGCGTGGCTAAGAAGTATCTCGGTGAAATTAAATCTAAAGGAATTAAGGGGTATGTTGTCAGGAGCAAGCTTGGAAAAACAACCTGGTACAGAGTATGGGTTGGTCCTTTTGAAAATGAAGCCAAAGCAATCCTTGCAAGCAGCGAACTTAGGAAAAAAGTAGGAACAAATGTCTGGGTTATCCCTGCGGAATGAGCAACGAGGCTCGGTTGCTGGTTCATTTTACTTTCGCCAATATGAGATAAAGCATCTCTACTCTCGTAATTTTTTTCGCGGACTGCTCCTTTCTATACTCGTACATGCTATCTTCATCGCACTCCTGATTTTGTACGCGCCTATTTATCATCAACCACCCGATGTAGAAAGGATACTCCCTCCACTTGAGAGTAACCTGAAAATTATAGATATTCATCTTGTAAGTGAAAAAAGGGCTGGGATGGATTATGCCGGGTCGGGTGGGGGACAGGGTAGCTTACTGCAAAATCCAGGAGCTGCTTTTGGAAGATTGAAATTGTCCAATAACTCAAATTCAACTATAAGTCCAAACGCATCTATTGTCCCACGCTCCCTGCAAGGTGCAGGAATTAATGACATTGCAGGGATATCTCGACCGCCTGTCTACCCAGACAGTTTGAGTGGATATAATGGCAATGCTTTATCTGGTCAGGGTTCTGGCGGGGGAGAAGGAACAGGAATGGGTAACCGCTCGGGAAATGGGGCTGGTTTCACTGGAAAACCTGGCTTTGGCGGTGGCTTAGGCAACGAGTTTGTTCCAGGAAATCCGTTAAATAATTCTGCAGGAGGCACTCCTTATGAAATATCTTGGAACGGGATGTCACGTACATTACTGAGCGGAGAGCGGCCGGTCTTTCCGTTGGGCGTGAAACACGGTGGGACTGTAAAAATAAGAATTACAGTCGATCCTGATGGAAATGTCAAATCAATGATACCAGTGGAAAAGGCCGACTCGAAACTTGAGGAGGCGGCAATGGCTGCCATTAGAACCTGGAAATTTAGCAAACTTCCATCGGGCTACGCTCAAGTAGATCAGAGTGCCGTTGCCAAGTTCATATTCAAAGTCGATTGATTCAATTTGTTCAACTATTTCGATCCTTCAGTTTTTGTTTCATTGACTTTTGTTGGTGGTTTGGTTAACTAATCTATGATGAAGGAACATGAATTAAGAATCCTGCCCCCAATTGCAGGAGTAAGCTTGGAGGGAAGTGAAATTTCGTTACGCGAGGGGGAAGCAATAATTAATATACTTGTTGTCTTTGATCCTGTGTCTGTAAGGTCGATATTGACGTTGAAATTGCTCGGAAAGATTGCCAAGCGTTACTCCAGTACCCCTGTGAAATTATTATACATTATGGAGCCGAGGCTTTCCTGCTTTTATAATTTGGAAACTGCTAAAAAATTTACCAACCGGTTTGGAATATCGTCAATGACCATATATGACGTAAACAGTTATGTCAGTTTGCAGTTAAGACTGTCTTCTCTTCCAGCGGTGTTTATTGCAGATTCCAACTTAATTATCCATTCATATCAAGAGGGTGAAATCAGCACAGAGGATATTGAACGGTTCATTCAATTTAGATTGTCGTTGTCTGGTTTTCGGGATGAGCTCCCAGAAATGGCGGGAATAATAGATGAATCAGTTGACCATTCTCTAATGATTTCTCGACCAATTGTTAGGCAGATGGGGTATGCATCAAATGATTATCTCTTTAACTATGTTGCGACTCCTGAGGCTCTACATGAGTTTCCGCCTCCCGGATTTTGTGCTTCGGAGATGTTATATCCATCGGGAAAGTGGTTTGTAGGGCGCGATTTTATACAGGGTATAAGCGGGAGTGTAATTTATGTCAACTGCAGTAGAGATGAGTCGCTCTGGATCTTTGCTGGATCGGATGACGGTTGTCGGTTGACAATCCAGACTACAGTAGGTCTGCAGACATCGCTGCAATTTGGTAAAGACGTTGTGGTGCATCAGGACAGTGTAGAAATGATTGTATCTGACTGTCAGCAGTATGAGATATTGACATTTTCAGGTCAGGATGAAGTTCTGTTGAGCCTAAATGTTGTTTCCGGAACCATTAGAATATATTCTGTTGAATTCCTTTTGCTCTCTCATTTCCCGGTGTCAGAAAAGAATTAATAGTTAGCCATTGATATATTTTTGGCAGGGAGGCGATTTGAGTCGCCTCCCAATTCAGTGAATTTAAATGTTCTCATAAAGCTGGACGATAGCTCACTTAGCTTATGGGAAGATGCCTAGATCGATGTAGGATGTTGCAATCTTATTTATTGCGCTGACAAAAGCGGCTGTGCGAAGATCCGGAATCTGGGGGTTGGATTTCCATATTTCTCTGATCTCGTTATAGGCATTTGTCATAGTCTCTTCTAAACCTGAATTGACAAGGTCAATTTCGTCTGGGCCCTTGGCAATTTGTCTCCTCTCGAAGTCGGAAAATTTCTTTCCAGTAGCATCTTCGACTGCCTGTAGCATTTTGTCGTAAGTTGACTGCTCAAACCTCTTTCCCATTCGTCCGAATCGGACATGGGAAAGATTCTTCAACCATTCGAAGTATGATACAGTTACACCACCAGCATTTAAGTACATATCGGGAATAATCATTACACCATTTTTTGTAAGGAATTCACTTGCTTCAGATGTGACAGGTCCATTTGCAGCTTCGCCAATTATCTTTGCTTTAATTCTTTGTGCGTTTTCAATTGTGATTTGATTTTCAAGTGCAGCGGGGACAAGTATGTCACACTGAAGTTCGAGCGCATCCTGTGTATGCGGAATGTCCTCAGCACCCGGAAACTTTAAGATCGATCCAGTCTCGTTTCTGTGTTTCATAACTGCATCGACGTCAAGACCTTTTTGATTGTAAATCGCCCCCTCGAATTCGGCAAGGCCAACGATCACGCAACCTGCCTCCTGGAGAAATTTGGCTGCGTGGTATCCTACATTTCCAAGCCCCTGCACTACCACAGTTTTCCCCGGCAATCCAGTTGTAAGCCCGAGCTTCTTCATGTCTTCAGAATGACTACAGGCTTCTGAAAGCCCATAATATACACCGCGTCCTGTTGCCTCTGTGCGTCCGCGTACTCCACCTTCGGCAACTGGCTTTCCTGTTACACAGGCCATTGCATCAATCTGGCCCGGGTTAAAGGCGGCGTAAGTGTCGGCAATCCACGACATTTCTCTCGGGCCGGAACCATAATCGGGAGCTGGGACATCTACTCCTGGGCCTATAAAATTTTTCTTAATTAGCTCGGCTGTGTATCGCCGTGTAATGTGCTCGAGTTGCTCTATAGTGTATTTCTTGGGGTTGATTTTAATAGCGCCCTTCGCTCCACCAAAAGGCACGTCGACAACTGCGCATTTATAACTCATCAATGCTGCAAGTGCCTTCACCTCATCTTCATTGACATCTTCTGAGTACCTTATCCCTCCTTTAACAGGAACTTTGTGGTGACTGTGTTCTACGCGCCAGCCAGATACTACTTCTACTCCTTTCTCAGTTCTAACCGGGAACTGAAATGCATAGACACTGTTGCATACTTTAATTTGATCGAGCAAACCCTTTGGGTGGCTCGTAAACCGGGCAGCTTTGTCGAAGTTTCGGTTCACACTTTCGAAAAAGCTGATTTGCTCATGTGCCTTGCTCATATATACACCTATTTTTTTGTGTTAATAGAATTTGTTTTACCCTCAGAGGCGTGTCTACTGCCAATAGACATATCATACAGTAATCTAACAGAACCTCGGGAAGAGAAAAATACCAGGAATGAGATTTTTGCTTTTGAAACATTTAGTATTCAGGGAGTGCTAAACTGTCCATTTTTAGTTATTTTTTGTAAATTTTAAAAAACCGAGGTTAATGTGAAAGTTTTTCTCACTACGGCTCTTTTTTCACTTCCCCTTTTTGTAATATCTTGTTCGCAGCCGAAGATGAAAGCTGACTTGATTATAACGAATGGGATCTTTCTGACTCTTGACGATCGGATGCCGAAAGCAGAAGCTATTGCAGTGTCAGATGGCAAGATTACAGGTGTTGGAACCAGCAATGAGATTCTATCCAGGTTTTACTCAGATAAGACATTAGATATTCAAAAGGCTTTTGTACTCCCTGGCTTGACAGATGGGCATGGCCACATTGTTGAACTTGGCGCAAGCCTTAATACGTTGAATTTGTTGGGGGCTAGATCCCCTGAGGCAGTTGCCGCTGCAGTTCGCACGGAGGCAATGAAGGTTCAGCCCGGTACCTGGATTAAGGGAAGAGGATGGGACCAAAATCTCTGGACTGATAAGTCGTTCCCTGATCATCACATTCTTGATAAAGTGGCGCCGGATAATTTTGTCTTCCTAGTGCGTGTTGATGGGCATGCAGTGTGGGTAAACAAGAGAGTTATGGACTTTGCTGGAATTGGCCGCTCGACTCAATCACCCGCAGGTGGAGAGATTGTTCGGGACAGGAAAGGTGATCCAACCGGAGTGTTCCTTGATGCAGCAATTAATCTTATTGCCTCTAAAATCCCTCCTCCATCTGATGCCGAAGTAGAGAATGCAATTTTAAGGGCTGTCGATACTTGTGCACGCTATGGATTAACTGAAGTTCATGATGCAGGGATTAACCAGCAGACATTAAATATTTACAAAAAGCTTGCCGAAGAGGGAAAACTAAAGATTAGAATTTACGCCATGTACAATGGTTCCGATTCAACGTTGCCACAGATCCTTAAGGAAGGTCCCATAGTTAGTTATAACGACTATTTTACACTTCGTTCTGTAAAGGTGTACATGGATGGTGCTCTTGGCTCGCGTGGCGCTGCATTGGTACAATCTTATTCCGATGATCCAGGGAATTACGGGTTTACGGAGATGAGCGAAAAAGATCTAGAAAATCTTACAATTGCATCTTTAGCAAATGGTTTTCAGGTTTGTACGCATGCAATCGGAGATCGCGCCAACCATATCGTTCTAAATGCCTACGAAAAGGCAATGCGAGCTTCGGATGTGCACAATGCACGATTGAGAGTGGAGCATGCACAGGTGCTACTAAAGGAAGATATTCAACGTTTTGGCAAACTCAGCATCATCCCTTCTATGCAACCATCGCATTGTACATCTGATATGTACTGGGCCGAGTCACGGCTTGGTCCCGAAAGGATCAAGTATGCCTATGCCTGGCAATCGCTGTTGAACAGTGGATGTGTTATCATTGGAGGCTCTGATTTTCCAGTCGAGAGTCCTGATCCCCGACTTGGTATTTACGCTGCGGTTACGAGGAAGGATTTGAATGGCATTCCGGAGAACTTTAATGATGCTTTGAGATATTTTCAGTTGACACCTGACGCGCAAAAGGATTCTTCTTATTTTAACAACGGCTTTTTTCCCATGCAGAAAATGACATTAAATGAGGCTATTAAGGCATTCACAATTTGGCCATCCTATGGAGCCTTTCAAGAAAACGAAAAGGGCACTATTTCGGTAGGTAAATTCGCTGATCTCACGATTTTTGAAAAAGATTTTAGAATGCTGCCTGTAAATGAGATTTATTCTGATGAGATATTGGCAACTTTTGTTGGTGGGAAGATGGTTTACGTAAATCCGTCTTTGAAGGAATGGAGGTTGAGATGATATACCGCGATCTTGGAAGAACAGGACTAAAAGTAAGTGAAATTGGCTACGGAACATGGGGAGCGGGCGGGAATATGTGGCTTGATGGCGATGATAAGGAAGTCGTAAAATCACTTCATCGTGCTTTTGACCTGGGTGTTAACTTTGTTGACACTGCTCTGGTCTACGGAAACGGTCACAGCGAAGAATTAATAGGTAAAGTTATCAAAGAGAGGAAAGAGGCAATTTACGTTGCGACAAAGATTCCGCCGCTGAATGGCCGGTGGCCTGCGCCAAAGGGAATTCCACTACGGGAAGCATTCACGTTTGACCACATTATTAAATCAACTGAGCGCAGCTTGCGGAATCTCAAAATGGATTACGTCGATCTCCAGCAGTTTCATGTCTGGCAGGATGATTGGGCGAGAGAACCGGAATGGCAAGACGCTTTGCTAAAGCTAAAATCCGAGGGTAAGATAAGATTTGCTGGCATCTCTATTAATGATCATCAACCCGAAAATGGAATCAAAGCTGCCAGGACAGGGATTATCGATACTTTTCAAGTTATTTATAACATTTTCGACCAGTCCCCTGAAGATAAACTGTTCCCATTTTGTAAAGCGAACAATATAGGCGTCATCGCGCGCGTCCCGTTCGATGAAGGCGCGCTGACAGGAAAAATTTCTGTTGACACTTCCTTCCCTGAAGGAGACTTTCGAAATCGTTATTTTAGGGGGGACAGAAAAAGGGAAGTGGTTGAACACGTGGAGCCTCTTAAATCTTTACTCGAACACGGGGAAGCAAGCACTTTGACTGAACTGGCGTTGAGATTTGTTCTGAGCAACGATGTCGTTTCAACTGTAATACCAGGGATGCGGAGGATTAAGCATGTGGAAGAAAATTGTGCTGTATCTGATGGGAGGGGTCTTTCACCATTATTATTGGCTGAACTCAGACGCCATCGATGGGATAAGGATTTTTATCATTGAATAAAATATAATTCGGCAACTAGAAATCGAAGGAGCAACATATGGAATTGAAGAGTGTCAAGATCGATAAACCGGATGATGTAAATGTCATACTTGGGCAGTCGCATTTCATAAAAACTGTGGAAGATCTTCATGAGGTAATTGTTCAGACTAACCCGAATATCAAGTTTGGGATTGGGTTTTGTGAATCATCTGGTCCTGCACTTGTTCGGCATTCTGGTAACGATGATGAAATGGTTGAACTCGCCAAGGCAAATGCGCTGAATATTTCCGCAGGTCATTCATTTATAATTTTTATTCGCGAGGGATTCCCTGTCAACATTCTTAATGCAATTAAATCAGTGCCAGAAGTTGTGACAATTTTTTGTGCGACTGCTAATTCTGTTGAGGTTATAATAGCAGAGACCGAGCAGGGTCGAGGGATCATGGGGGTTATTGATGGTGTAAGAACTAAAGGAATTGAAACGGAAACAGATGCAAGATCGCGTTACGAGTTTTTAAGAAAGATAGGATATAAGCTGTAGGTTAGGTCTTCTTCAGTCGATTGCTTTGCGTATTTTTAATAGCGGGCTCGTGTATGCCACTTACATGGTTGGACGAATAATAGAACCTGCTTGTAAATTGTTCGTCTATTAAAACATCTAATTAAGGGATGCTATGTTAAAATTACTTTTAGGCATTGTTGCATATACAGGTACTTTATTTGCACAACCAGACACTCTCACCTTAGGGCAGTGCATAGAGATTGCACTTAAAAATAACCCTCAAATAAAAATAGCAGAGGGTGCCTTTGAATCGTCACAGTCCAATTTGGTGCTGTCCCGATCAGCACTTTTACCCCAAATTTCAGGGCAGGCGAGTGGAACTAAAAATGCAGGGACATTCTTGTTTGGTCCGATAGCCCGACCGGGTGCTTTCGAAAATTACAGTGCCGGGTTTCAAGCTCAGCAACTAATATTTGATTTTGGCAAGACAATTAGCAGGGTAAGAGCATCTTCTGATCTTGTAGATGCTTCTTACGAAGATTTAAGAAGTATTAAGCAAGATATCGTGCTCAATACAAACATCGCTTATTTCAACTATTTGCAGGCAGTTAGGATAGCTAAGGTGCAGGAGGAAGCACTGGAGCAGGCGGAAGAGCATCTGAAAAGGGCAGAGGCTTTTTACCATGCCGGCACAGCGCCACAATTTGATGTTGCCAAAGCTGAAGTTGATGTTGCAAATTCTAAAGTAAATTTGATCCAAGCCAGGAATCAAATAAAAATCTCACGAATCCAGCTTGAAAATGTTCTTGGAAAAAAACTTCCTGAGGGTGCAGTGCTTAGAGATGAGCTTGAAATTCCACAGGCAGAGATAAGTACTGAACAAGCTATGGAGATGGCGGTTAAGAGTCGGCCTTCTTTGCTTGCTAGTGAAGCAATAGTTAAAGCAAGCAAATCTCTACTTACTTCAGCATGGACTTCAAACCTTCCAACCATTAGCCTTGCAGGCGGGTATAAATGGACAGGTTTCAGTCTAAGTGGGCCTCTTTACAATAGCTGGAATGTAGGATTAAGCTTTTCAATTCCCCTTTTCGCAGGATGGTCGATTCAGGCTGGCATAGACCAAGCAAAAGCAAACCTGAAGTCCGCAGAAGCGTCTAATGAATTAGCTATGCAGCAACTTTATTTAGACGTTCAACAACAGGAGTTTGCTCTCGAAGAAGCTAAGCAGGCAATAGATGCCTCAGAAAAACTTGTACAAAACGCTGAAATTGCTCTTAAATTAGCGGTAGGAAGATATAACTCGGGAGTAGGTAGTGCCATTGAAGTGACAGACGCGGAATTAACAGTATCAAACGCGCGGATTGCGTATATACAGAGTCTATATAATTACAGAGTGGCTTACGCACGGCTGCGCCATGCAATGGGAACAATAAACTAAAGTGAGAAGGAAAAGTGAAAAAGAGAATTATTGCGTTAACAGCTGTAATAATAATAGTATTAGGTGGAGTTTACTTTTACCTGAATACTAGTCGCGACTCTGAGATTCAGTGGCGAACAGTTAAGTTAGAAAAGGGAGATCTCAATGTCCTTGTAACTGCCACCGGCACACTCAGCGCGGACACCACTGTTCAAGTCGGCACACAGGTATCAGGCACAATAGCAAAACTCTATGTCGATTTCAACTCGAGGGTTCGCCGGGGACAGGTAATTGCAAAACTCGATACAACCCTTCTTTGGGCTGCTGTCGAAGATGCTGAAGCAGGTGTTGCAAAAGCAAGGGTCGCACTCAATCAGGCAAAGATTAATCTTGAAAGAACGAAGAAGCTCTTTGAAAAGCAGCTTGCCGCACAATCCGACCTCGATGCTGCAACAGCAGCTTATGAAAGCGCACAAGCCGACTTGATGTCCGCACAAAATTCGTTGACTCGTGCAAAAATAAACCTCGGCTACGCTACAATTGTTGCCCCAATAAGCGGAGTTGTCATATCTAGAAACGTTGACATAGGTCAAACTGTGGCTGCAAGCTTTAACACACCCACGTTATTTACGATTGCAAACGACCTGTCTAAAATGCAGGTCCAGGCCAGTGTTGATGAGGCCGACATCGGTAATGTGAAGAAAGGACAGGACGTCACCTTCACCGTGGATGCTTATCCAGCACAGATTTTCCATGGGAAAGTCACCCAGATAAGACTGCAGCCAAATATAAATCAAAACGTCGTTGACTATACAGTTATAATCGATGTTCCAAATCCAGATCTAAAGCTGATGCCGGGCATGACTGCTAATATCTCAATCCTTGTTGCGTCAGACAAGGACGTGTTCAAGGTGCCAACTACAGCCCTGCGGTTTACACCCCCACGAGAATATCTCCAGTCTATAATTAAAGATCTCCCTGATTCGGTCCGGGAGAGATTTCAGCAAAGAATGCGCCGGAGCGGCATGAATGCACCTGGGGCCGCAAGTTCCCAGTTTGGAGGCGCGTCTGGCGGGGTGGGAAGTACAAGGGATCTCACGCCAGGAAGTTACTTCCGTTTGTGGGTACTCGATGGTAAAAAGTTGAAGCCTGTGCGCGTTAGACTGGGACTGTCTGACGGAAGCTACACAGAAGTTGATAACCCATCACTTAAGGAAGGTCAAGAAGTGGTTGTGGGTATCCTGTCTGACAACAGTTTGCAATCAAACCAAAATGTACCGCTCGGTGGAAGAATGAGGTTCTAAATTGGACAATGTCATAATCTCAGTAAAAAATTTGAGCAAAGTGTACAAGATGGGTGACTTTGAGGTTCACGCGCTCAGGGGAATATCCATGAACGTAGAGCGAGGCGATTTTATAGCTGTCATGGGCGCAAGCGGGTCTGGTAAAACCACATTTATGAACATACTTGGATGCCTCGATACCCCGACACGAGGTGAATATTATCTCGACGGAATCGAAATTAGCAAATTGAAGCGAGATGAACTTGCGAAAATAAGGAACAAAAAGATTGGCTTTGTCTTTCAGGCATTCAATCTCCTTCCGAGAACCACAGCTCTGGAAAACGTTGAACTCCCATTGCTTTATTCAAATTCCATGAGCTCAAAAGAACGAAAGGAAAAGGCCGTTGCGGCTCTGGAGAGTGTGGGCTTAGCAGAGCGTGCTAACCATTTCCCAAATCAGCTCTCTGGAGGACAACAGCAAAGGGTTGCAATAGCAAGATCACTTGTAAATAATCCTGTGGTCATCCTTGCTGACGAGCCAACCGGGAATCTAGACACGCGTACCAGCGTTGAGGTAATGGATATTTTTCAGAAACTTAATGAGCAGGGGATTACAATTGTGCTCGTTACTCACGAACCAGACATTGCTCAATTTGCCAGTCGCAGCGTTACTTTTAAGGATGGTAAAATCAGTCGTGCAAATGAAAATCAAAATAAAAAAAATGCTTCCAATGAATTATTAAAAATTCCCGTACAAACAGACGGAGATGAATCGTGAGCTTCATAAACATATTGAAATTAGCGTACCGTTCAATAAATCGCAGTAAGATGCGATCCTTTCTTACCATGCTGGGAATTATTATTGGGGTAGCAGCAGTTATTGCTATGCTTGCGATTGGGCAGGGAGCACGTGATGCAGTTCAAGCTCAAATTTCCAGCCTGGGGACAAATATGCTGATAATATTTCCTGGTGCTGTAAATCAAGGCGGCGTCAGAATGGAAGCAGGGACGGTCAACCGACTCACTGAAAACGACGCAACTGCAATAAAACAGCTTTGTCCTGATGTTAAATATGTCTCCCCCGTTGTACGTGCAGGTGCCCAGATCATAGTCGGCTCTCAAAACTGGAGAACCGTTGTCTGGGGAGTTTACCCGAACTATCAAATCATTAGGGATTACCAGTTAGCTGATGGAGCATTCTTCAGTGATTCTGACGAGAGAGGAGCGACAAAAGTTTGTGTGATCGGTCAGACTGTTGCAACAAATCTATTTGGTCAAAATGCCGATCCGGTTGGACAGGTAATAAGAATTAGAAACCTTCCTTTCAAAATAATTGGCCTCCTCGCACCGAAAGGTCAAAATGCAATGGGGCAGGATCAGGATGATATTATCCTTGCTCCTTTCTCAACTGTTCAAAAGAAGTTACTGGGTACAATTTATGCGCAGACAATTATGGCTTCAGCTTATTCAGAAGCAGGAATAAGTTTAGCAAGTGCAGAAATTACTCAGCTACTTCGAGATAGGCACAAACTCAGTCCGTGGGAGGATAGTGACTTCACCGTTCGCACACAGACCGATATTGCAAATGCTGCCAATGCCACTTCGACTACATTAACATTGTTGCTTGCAAGTATCGCTAGTATTTCATTAATTGTCGGTGGAATTGGAATAATGAATATTATGCTCGTCTCCGTTACCGAGCGCACAAGGGAAATAGGCATTCGCATGGCAGTGGGTGCCAGGGGAACAGATGTGCTGCTTCAATTCCTGACTGAAGCCTTGGTGCTCAGCTTCTCGGGTGGATTCATTGGAATTATACTGGGGGTCCTTGCATCGAGATTTATTTCCAGTATTCAGCACTGGCCTGTGGTGATTGCACCTGAATCTATTATACTGGCATTTGTCTTCGCAGCCGCAGTTGGAATATTTTTCGGATGGTACCCGGCAAGAAAGGCTTCAAACCTGAATCCAATCGAAGCTCTTCGGTACGAATAAAATAACCAATTCATTAGATACTTGAAAGATGAACTGATGGTTTGATTTTAAATCGACCATTGGTCAAATTCTTCGGAGTGCTATGTGCTGAGATTGGAAAATTGATGCTTCGGAGATTGAAAATTCCATTGGTTTTGTTGGCAATATGCTTTTTGTCGGATTTTTCTTATGCGGGGCGTCTTGGTTGTGAGGATGATCTTCCGAATTGTGGGGTCAATGATTATGTATTTATGCAGGATACGACCGGATCGATTATCAAGAGCAATTACGTTCCGAAATGGTATGACATGTTTTCAAATATACCCGGAGACTGGCTTGAGTGGTCGAAAGAGACTTTTCAGGTCAAGAACATCCCGGCCATAGCGGGAATGAGCATTTTAACTGCGAGTCTTATCGCAACTGATTATCAAAGCTGGCAAGTCGAGAAGAAATGGGATGATGAATCACCAGCATTTCATCGAATCAACAAATGGCTGGTTTTTACAGGCGATGGTCGTTTCCAGTTTGGTATAGTTGGGATCTTTGCAGCCTATGGATTTGCTTTTAACGATGCTCGTGCACTTAGAACTGCAAGCCAGACCACGGAGGCAATTTTAGCATGTGGGGGTGTAGTTCAGCTCCTGAAGCATATTACAGGGAGGGAAAGCCCTTTTGTTTCTACTAAGAGAACAGGCGCGTGGCGATTCTTCCCGAATCAAATAGATTATGCCAGACATGTTCCACATTATGATGCATTCCCATCTGGCCACATTGCGACAGCAATGACCACGCTTATCGTTATTGCAGAGAATTATGATGAGCTCGCCTGGTTGAAACCTGCTGGCTATGTTGTACTTGGAATGATTTCATCGAGTCTTGTAGCAACTGGAATACATTGGTGGAGCGATATCCCGCTCGGCTTATCCCTTGGGTATGCATTTGGTGAGATAGCTTCTCATCCTCGCGGTATTTACATCCTTGATAAAACAGACGAAAACGGAACAAAGACAAAACTTTCATTTAGTCCTTCATTGATGCCTGATGGTGGATTTGGTATTGGATTTAGTCTTTCCTTTTGAATTTTTATAGCTATGGGGTTTAAGATCCTTGATCACACGGCAGACTTCGGTCTAAGGGTGCGTGCAAAGGATTTTCCGGAGCTGGTTCGCAATATGACACTTGCACTCATCGAAATTTGGTTTGGCAAAGTCGAGATCAAGGGGAAGAATATTGTTCGAAAAGTTCAAATAAGCGGTGTTGACAAAGAACAGGTTCTCGTAAAATACATGAATGAAGTCATATTCCTGATAGATAGCCAGAGATTAATTCCTGTTGATGTTGAATGCACCCTAAATGAGACCGCCAATAAGGTCAAGTTGAGCTGCAAAATCGAAGGTGCTGATATGAGCATGTCTGCACCTACTGCGATAAAGCCAATTAAGGCTGCAACTTATCATCAGCTATCTGTGCGAAAAATTCCGCATGGCATTACAGCCGATATCTTTTTTGATATTTGAGATTAAAATTGTTAAAGAAGTATAATTCCCTCGAGCCTGAGTAAGTACTCTTTTAGTTTAATTCCCCCAGCATAGCCAACGAGTTTGTTATTGGAACCTATTACTCGGTGACAGGGAATTATAATTGGTACGGGGTTTCGCCCTATTGTTGCACCGATTAATCTGTATCCTTGGGTGTGCAGGCGCCTTGCTATTTGCTTATAGCTAACGACAGTGCCAAAAGGGGTCTTGTAAACTTCGTTCCAGACCTTTAATTGAAACTTAGTTCCAATTAAGTCGAGTGATAAATCAAATTTAGTACGCTTTCCGACAAAGTACTCATTAAGCTGTTTGATAACTTCAGAGTTCTTTTTCTTGTCCTCAACTATTTCATCTTCCGAGAAATGCCTGCCTATCCATGTGAAAAAGGTCGCCCTTCCATGGCGTGGAAGGGCAATCTTACATACCCCATTGTCTGTAGAAGCAACATAGATAACTCCCACAGGGGATTCAAATGATGCACAGTATACCTTCATATCCGTCGCAGGTTCTCTTGCTTCATAACCTGCCTCATGCGTGAGCGGTAACATTACACGATGCCGCCCACTTTCACTCCGACGGGTCATAGCTACGTTTAATCTGGCCTGTGTTATCATAACTGAACGATATTCTCTTTCAAAAAGCCCTGAGCTTTACGAAGTGCTGGAACAACTCGAATCCTATATAGGCTCCAAATCCCAGCATTATCACACCAGAGATGCGCGAAAGCACAGTCAAAGTCTCAGCTTTAAAAGAATTCCTCTTGTGCAGGATGACCTTTAACATGCTATAATACCAAATTGCTGTGCCAGTTCCAACTCCAAAAGCAAAGAGGAGTCCATCACCAACATTGTTTATAATTTCGCTATATGACTGAACTACTCCACTTAGAGTAATCCAGAATGCTACAAGAGTTGGATTGGACAAGTACATCAGGACTCCTACTAAAAAGGCACTGTGAAACTTGCCATTCTTTGTCTCGATGTTCTCATATCGAAAAGTCTCAATGCGAGTAGTGATATCTCTAACTCCCAAGTAGACTAATAGGATAAATCCGACAATTCTGAAAATTATGCTAACCTCTATCTTATGGACAAAAGCCGATAGCCCGAGGATCGAAGCGGCACAGTAAAGGAAATCCATTGTGGAAGCTCCAAGCCCAATTGCAATTGCATCATGAAAGCCCTTCTTGAAGCCTTTTGAAATCACAGTTACGTTAATTGGTCCGATCGGGATAGAGATAACTATTCCTACTATTATTCCAACTAAAAAAGCTAACATCAGTCTCCAAATTTTTTAAAATACACTCATCACAATCCCCTGAAGATGCGCAATCAAAATAAAGAATCAAAAAATAAATTGCAATCTCGTCAACTTTGGAAAGCTGGTTCTGTGATAGTAGATTGAGGCGGTGAGCTTCAATATTCAGTCTTTACCTTGATTTTGAGCGGTCGGTTGGTTATGATTTTTTCTAAACTTTGAAAATCTGGAGGTTATGTTCTAATGAGTCTAAGCAGAGTAATCACAGCTCTTTTAGGAGCGCTGATACTTGCAGGATGTGCAGCAAATATCAATGAGAAAGTCATTGCTACAGTAGATGGTCAAAAGATTACATATGGGGAATTTCAAGAGGAATACAAAAACAACAGTTATTTGAAACCTGATTCGGCGGCACAGAAGGTGTCACTAACTCAAGAGAAGCAAAAATTCCTGAATTTGCTCATTGATTATAAGCTCAAGCTTCTTGAGGCGAAGAAGGAGCATCTGGAAGACAACCCTTCTATTAAAGCTGAAATTAACGGCTACAGAGCGCAATTGGCTGTGAGCTACGTGATGGAGCATACAATAACTCAGCCAATGGTAAAAGAAATTTATGACAGGCAGAAATGGGAACTTCGAGCAAAACAAGTTTTTATACCATTTCCCAAAGACTCATCGGGCGTTGTTGATACTTTGAAAGCCTTCAATCAGGCGACGAATATTATTCGCGACTTACAGCATGGCGCATCAATGGATTCGATAATTCATGAATATCGGGGAGGTGACTCATGGTATGTTACAGCAGGAATGTTCTTGCAATACCAGGGAGGCGAAGATTATGAAAACTTGCTTTACTCACTGAAACCTGGTGAAGTTGGTCCATATCCCGTCAAGACTGCTTTTGGCTATCTGGTTGTCCAACTTCTCGAAAGACGTCCACGCATTGAAGCGGTTAGAGCAAGTCATATTCTCATACCTGTCAAAGGTTCTTCTCCCGAAGATACATTAAAAGCATATAACAGAGCGGTTGCAATTGCAGACTCTGCCAGAAACGGAGTTAGCTTTGCCAAGCTGGCAAAGGACAACTCTGCGGACACTTACTCAGCGCAAAAAGGGGGAGATCTAGGGTTTTTTGGAAGAGGCATGATGGTGAGGGAATTCGAACAGGCTGCATTTGATGCCAGGGTGGGCGAAATAGTTGGTCCAGTGCGGACGAGATTTGGATATCACATTATCAAAGTAACCGAGAGAAAACCGATTCCACCCTTCGATCAAGCGAAGGACAAAATCAGGGAACAATATCTCAATGGTGGATATAAGGCTGATTTGTCAAAGCTGGTTGAAAAATTAAAACAAGAATACGGTTATAAGGTGAATGAGTCAACATTAAAAATGTTCTTTAGCAAGGTTGACACATCAAAACGATTTAATGATTTCAAATTTGACTCCGTTTTCACGAATTCAGAGTTACTTCAGCCTATCTTTACTTTAAAAGAAGGATCAGCAAGCCTTGATAGTCTAATCAAGTCAACAGAGGATGATCAGCAGCTCCGAATGCTTTATATCAACCATCAGGGCGTTAATATGGCTGTGGACGAACTTGCCAAGAAATACCTTGTTACCCGATATTCTGAGAAGAAAGCAATGGAATTTCCAGAGTTCATCAAGCTCATGAAAAATTATACGGACGGCATCTTAATTTATCACCTTGAGCAGCAAAACGTCTGGGACAAAATTGTTGTGACAGACAGCGTTCTAAAGCCGTATTACTTTGAACACCTTGCTGCGTATCAATGGCCACCTCGTGTCGACTTAAGCGAGATTTTTGTTTATAGCGATAGCCTTGCTAAGTCTCTATACGACTCACTTTTAAACGGGGCTAACTTTGATAGTTTAGCCGTGCACTACACTCAGAGACCTGGTATGAAAGAAAAGTCTGGTCACTACGGCTTGTTTGCAGACTCTTCAAATATTCTTGCAAGTGAGGCATTCAAAATGAAGGAAGGTGAGATTAGCAAACCAATCCGTTTTGAAGGAGGATATTCAATCCTTCGAGTTAATAGATTTGTTCCTGCAGGACCAAAGACCTTTGAAGAGGCGAGAGGTGAAGTAGCGTCAGATTATCAAGACTACCAGTCGAAGAGACTTCAAGCAGAGTGGCTTCAGTCACTGAAAAAGGAGTTTGGTGTCGAGGTGGAACAGAAAACATTCGACGAGCTAATTGCACAAAAGGCATCGGTAAAATCAACTGAGTAACCTTATGTGGGTGCGTTATTTTAGGAACAAGGTGCTGATCTTAATTGCAGCAGTATCGATTGGATTAGCACCTTTCTATAATGGATGCACACATGTCACGAATAATAGCCATGTTATTGCAAGAGTTGGTGGAGTTGAGCTGACCATGGAAGAAGTTGCTAAGTACGTCGACACAACATCCGCATATGCAGTTCGTAGCTTCGTCAGCAAATGGATCGATGAACAACTTCTTTATGAAAGAGCTGTTCACGAGGGGGTTGAGAATAGCCCTGAGTACAAGTCGAGCATTTCGAATTACACGCGGCAGCTCGCTATTGCGTTATACCTGCAAAAGAGAATTTATTCGATGCCGTATAAGGTGACTAACGAACAAATTGCGAACTTTTATTCGACCCATAAGGATGAGTTTAAGGCATCAGACAGGATATTGTTGGTAAATATGGCGTCATTTGATAAGAGATCGACAGCGGTGGCATTTAGAAATGCAATTCTCTCTACCGGTAGTTGGGCATCCGGTTTCTCTCAGTTGCCCCAGTACTCGATCTTATCCAAACGTGATTCGATATTCATTGACGCCAGCAGCTCAAATCCCGAAATCTGGAGAGTTGTTGAATCGTTACCAGCTGGGCTACCGTCATTTCCTATCCAGGTCGACTCAGTTAGCTTTGTGGTTCAGGTGTTAAGAAAAATAATGAATGGTGATCAACTCCCGATATCTTACGTAGCTCCTCTTATCAGAGAGAGAATTACCATTGAGCACAGGACGCAGGAGTATAAGGAGATCTTAGACTCTCTCAAATCAGCTGGAGATTTTTCTATTGATCCGAGTATTGCAATTAAAGATACGAATGACAAGGAGTGATGAAATTGATGGCGCGGAAGTTTTTTCTCATCGCATTTATTTGCAGTTTGCAGTTACCTGCAGGCTATTCGCAGGTCAAACCGGTACTTGACAAAATTGTAGCCGTTGTAGGCAATGAGATCATTTTAAAGTCCGAACTTGATTATCAGGTACAGCTCGTTGCTTACCAAAACAAGCTTAACCCGGATGATCCCGCTCTTCGACAAAAAGTTCTTGATGCAATGATAAACGACAAACTCATTCTTGCACAGGCGGTTCTTGACAGTGTGACCGTGACAGACGAGGATGTCTCGAGACAATTGGATCAAAGAATACAAAGTCTCATTAAACAAGTGGGTAGTGAAAAGAGGCTTGAAGAACTCTACGGGATGTCCATCTCGAAAATTAAACGTGAGTTCAGATCAGAAATGAAGAAACAACTTCTTATTGAGAAATTGAAACAACAAAAGTTTGGTGATCTCAAGGTTTCTGATGCAGACGTGCGAAATTTCTTTGAGACATACAAGGATAGCTTGCCCGAGATTCCTGAGCAGGTCACTCTCAGTCAAATCTTCATTATGTCCAAGCCCAGCGCAAAGGCTAAACAAGAGGCATACGAACTTGCAAAAAAAATTCTGGATTCACTAAAAGCCGGTGCGGACTTTGCGACTATGGCGAAGAAATACTCACAAGACCCTGCTACATCGGCTTCAGGTGGCGATCTTGGTTGGGTCAAGAGAGGACAATTTGTTCCGGAATTTGAACAGGCCGTATTTGCCCTTAAGCCAGGGGAAATTTCTGGGATTGTTGAAACCCAATTTGGATTCCATATCATTCAGCTCCTTGAAAGGAGAGGAGAACTTGTGCATCCTCGGCACATCCTAATCCAGATTCCGCATCTTGCCTCAGATGATGACTCAATCATAACGTTTCTTGACACACTTCGTGCAAGAGCGCTTCATGGGGAAAGCTTTGCTGAGCTTGCTAAAAAATATTCGGAAGACCTTGATACAAAGGATCTCGGTGGTGATATGGGGACACTGGAGGTGACCCAGCTTGAGCCATCCTTTTTGCAAACAGTCGACAGTCTCAAGGTAGGCCAAATAAGCATGCCTGTGCGAGTCCCCTTTGGTAAATCTTACGGATTTCACATTGTCTATCTCAGAAATAGGATTCCAGCACACAAGGTGAATTTTAACCAGGACTATAATCGACTGAGGATGATGGCACTTTCTCTGAAACAAAACGAAGCATATGAAAAATGGATTGATCAGTTGAAGAAGAACGTTTATTGGAAAATCCTTGGTTAAAAACTAGTTTTGCTGCTGTTGACGGTAATGCTCCTTTTGGAATTAACGACTTAATTATCAACACTCAGGAAATTTCATGATTGCTTTAAGATCCATGCGAAGGAAGGTTAGCGCTAATCGACGTAAGTCATTTGTACGGGTAAACGTCAATTTTAAAAAATTCACTCTTGACAATGGTTTAACTGTAATACTACGTCAAGATAAAAAGGTTCCCGTCGTTGCAGTTAATATTGGCTATCATGTTGGGTCCAAGAATGAATCACCAGGTAAAACAGGATTTGCGCATTTGTTTGAACACCTCATGTTTGAGGGTTCGAAGAATGTCAAAAAGGGTGAGTTTGACAGGTATATTTCACTTGCGGGGGGATATAACAATGCTTTTACAACCGAGGATATAACCGATTATTATGAAGTGATCCCATCTAATCAGTTGGAACTTGCATTGTGGTTGGAAAGCGATCGGATGCTCCAGTTCAGCGTTACGGAAGATGCCCTGAAGACACAGCGTGAGGTTGTTAAGGAGGAAAAAAGGTGGCGAATAGATAACCGTCCTTATGGAGATGCTCCGACGAGGATCCAGGAACTTTTGTTCCCAATTGGTCAATACCACTGGCCAGTCATCGGGTCTATGGAAGACCTTGATTCTGCAACTATGAAAGATGTCAAAGAATTTTTTGAAAAATATTACCGACCTGACAATGCGGTCCTTGTCATAAGCGGCGACATAAGTTATTCGAAAGGCGCAGAGGTCGTGGAGAAATATTTCGGCGAGATACCCAGAGGTAATACTGAATTGCCTGTTGTCAATTTTGTGGATGAACCACTTAATGACGAAATAGTAAAAGAAGTTCATTCTCCTGTCCCATCTCCGGCATTGTTTGTTGCCTACAAAATTCCTCCGGAGGGAACAGATGATTATTACGCAATGACTCAGGTGTCAAAAATCTTGTCAGACGGAGATAGTTCAAGACTTTATAAACGTTTAATTTACGAAACACAGGCTGCATCAAGTATTGATGCATCAACAGAGGGACTCGAGAAAAGTGGGGTATTTGCAATTTCTGCATTTGCAACTCCGGGACATACAGCGGAAGAGCTTTTGAAGTTAGTAGATGATGAAATTGGAAAAATTAAAGAGGCTTTGGTAACTAACTATGAATTCGAAAAAGCGCAAAACTCTTCCATTACATCTTATGTCGGGCGTCTTGCGACTAATAGCGGTGTTGCTGAGTTATTGGCACACTATCAGATGATTTTCCAATCTCCAGATTTAATCAATTCGGAGGTTGATAGGGAACTTAGTGTTTCACGTCAATCAATGAGGGATGCGATCCAGCGCCTGTTGAATGATAAGAGAGTCATTTTGTTCTACAACCCTACGAATATGTAAGATTATGAAAGTTCATAAAACAATTGATCGAACGAAGCCACCTAAGCCAGCATTTCCTAAAGGCGTGTCCTTCCCGAGATACTTTTCCAGAACGTTAAAGAACAGGCTTAAGTATTTCGTTGTTGAAAATCATGAACTCCCAATTGTAACTATAGGTTTCATAGTTAAAAGCGGTTCAGCTTATGACTTCGAGATACCTGGTCTGGCAAGCCTTACTGCAGAATTATTGACAAAAGGAACCAGAAGAAGAAGCGCTATGGAAATAGCCGAGGAAATAGATTACTTAGGTGGATCATTAAATAGTTCTGCTAACTGGGATAGCAGTCAAATTTTTCTTTCAGTTCTTAAGAAACATCTAAACACTGGGGCTGATATCCTGCAGGATGTCGTTCTTAACCCAACCTTTCCACCAGAGGAAGTCAACAGGGAAAAACAGCTCCGAATATCTGAAATTAAGCAGATGGATGCCGATCCAGCTTACCTAACAGACAAATGTTTCGCAAAAGTAATCTTTGGTCAACATCCATATGGGCAGCCTGCACTTGGTACGGGTGAAAGTGTTATGTCTATGTCACGGGAGGATTTCGTAAAATTTCACAGAATTCACTACACTCCCGATAATTCTTTTTTGATTTTTGCAGGAGACATTAATCCATCTGAAGCTGGAAGAATTGTCCAAAACTTCTTCTCAAAGTGGGGACGATCCAAACAGCCAATTGCTCAAATCCCGATCCCGACCTCTGTTCATCATGCTTCAAAAATTTTCCTTGTTGATAAACCTGATGCAGTACAGTCCACTATAAAAATGGGACACCTTGGGATTGCCAGGGGCAATTCCGACTTCGTAAAGGTGTCTGTGATGAACACTTTACTTGGTGGATACTTCAGCTCGCGAATAAATACCAATATTCGGGAAGCCCGTGGATATACTTATGGTGCAAGAAGCGCGTTCGAAGGTCGTTTAGCTGGAGGTGTTTTTTATGTTTCAGCTGACGTTCGAAATGAAGTAACAGCAGAGGCGATAAGAGAAATTTTCAATGAGCTCAAGAAACTCAGAGAAACACTCCCTTCAAAAGATGAAATTAAAATGGTAAAGAATTATCTGCTCGGGCTTTTTCCAATTCAGCTCGAGACGCCTCAGCAAGTAGCTTCGCGGATTATCACGATGGAGTTATACGGACTGTCATCAAGTTATTATCGAAGATACAGGGAGATTATTGGTAAAATTACTTCGAAGGACATTCAAAAGATGGCAAAAAAATACATAGACCCGGAGGGGGTTTATATAGTCGTGACCGGTAACAAAGATCATATTTATTCTTCACTGAGTAATTTCGGAGCAGTCGAAATTTGCTTTGACAACACACGACCACCAACTCAATTATAAGGTAAATAAGTGAAAACAGACGATGATAAAATGCAGATTAAAAATTTTGATTCAGACGTAGAGGCTGTATCGCAACTTAATGATCATTTCAAGAGTCTCAAACGTGAAATTGCCAAGGTAATCGTAGGACAGGATGATATAATTCGACAGGTCATGATAGCAATCCTGTCAAAAGGACATTGCTTGCTTATTGGGGTCCCCGGACTTGCCAAGACTCTTATGGTTAAGACCTTAGCTTCTGCTCTTGATCTAAAATTTAGTCGTGTGCAGTTTACACCAGATTTGATGCCAAGTGATATTACAGGCACAGAAATTTTACAAGAGAACCCTGATACAGGTGAAAGACAGTTCAAGTTTGTAAAGGGACCAATATTTGCGAATGTCATCCTTGCAGATGAGATAAACCGTACCCCCCCGAAAACCCAGAGTGCACTCCTTGAAGCAATGCAGGAGTATAGAGTAACTGCAGGTGGACAGACATTCAAGATTGAAGAACCATTTTTTGTCCTTGCGACCCAAAATCCAATAGAGCAGGAGGGAACATATCCATTGCCAGAAGCGCAGCTTGATCGTTTCATGTTAAATCTCTGGCTTGATTATCCGTCGCTCGAAGAGGAAAAGAAGATTGTAAAATCTACCACGTCAAATTATTCCCCTAGTGTGAGCAAAGTCATGAGCTCTTCTGAAATCATATACTTTCAGAACCTTGTGAGGAAAATTCCAGTAGCTGACTCCATTATAAGTTTTGCAGTTGAAATTTCAGCCAAATCTCGTCCTAAAAATCCGAAGGCGCCAGAGTTTGTGAGACAATACGTGAGCTTTGGGGCAGGGCCGCGGGCATCTCAGTATCTGATACTTGCTGCAAAGGCTAATTCCGCGCTCGATAACAGACTCAGTCCCGATGTTGAAGACGTGAAAAAGATGGTACTACCTGTATTTCGCCACAGGATAATTACGAACTTCAATGCTGAGGCAGATGGAATAGATTCTGCAGAAATTGCACGAAGATTACTGGAGCAATAAGTGAGGAGGATTTTATTCCTCATTTTTTTGATTACAGCGCTCGCAAACGCACAATCCAAATACTGGATTTTTTTTAAAGACAAGCCGGATTACGCACTTGTTCATGGTGCTTTTAAATCTGAAGATATAGTCAAATATGCGTTAAGCCACGGCTGGTTAACTAAACGGGCACTTGAAAGGCGAGCCAAGGTGCTGCCGCCTATGGATTTAATATCCAAGCTGGACTACCCTGTAAGCAGCTCTTACCTTCATAGTCTAGAATCAAAGGGGGCAACGGTCGTAGGGACAAGCCGTTGGTTCAATGCAGCAGTTGTAATTATGAGCCACGAATTGCTCCCCTCTGTCCAGAGCCTACCATTTGTACTTGCAATAAAGAAAATCGTTCCAATGACCGCAAGGCCGGATGAAAAATTATACAATGTGTGGCCTCATCTATATAGAACAATTTTTACACCTGGGGATTCAGCCGCGTACGGTCCTTCTTTTGTTCAATACGAGCTCAGTGGAATACCTTATGTTCATGCGCTGGGAATCGATGGCACGGGAGTCATAATTGGCATGTTGGACACTGGATTTAGATATAAATCGCATTCAGCCTTAATGAATATAAAGGTAATTGGTGAACACGATTTTATTCAGGGTGACTCCATCACAGCTAATCAATCAGGCGATGCTGCAGATCAGGATTCACATGGCACTTCAACACTTTCTCTACTAGGAGGTTATTCCCCAGGAAATTTAATTGGGATATCCTATGGTTCTCAGTTTTTACTTGCCAAGACAGAATATGTTCCAATAACTGACCTAAAGATTGAAGAGGATTGGTGGGTTGAAGGGCTCGAGTGGGAAGAATCTCGTGGAGCTGATGTTGTGTCCTCATCGGTTGGATATAACGTGTTTGTTGATTCAAATGGGGTGGTTGATTCAGCCAATTCGTATTTCTGGTCAAGAGGTGATTTCAACGGAAAAGTGTCACTTGCAAGTAAGGCGGCAGCGATTGCTGCAAGGCTCGGTGTTGTTGTGGTGCAGGCAATGGGAAACGAGGGGAATGGAAACGGCCTCGAAGGAACAATGCTTGTCCCGGCTGATGCAGATAGCATTATATCTGTTGGTGCAGTTGACGCAAATGGGAACCTGGCCCCCTTTAGTTCCACAGGACCAACCAATGATGGACGTATAAAACCTGATCTTGTAGCAGATGGAGTAGCGGATTATGTTGCGACAGTTCCCGGGCCAGATACATATGCTTATGAAAGTGGGACCTCCTTTTCAACTCCAATTGCTGCGGGAATTGCTGCCCTGATTTTATCTGTCAGGCCAAATTATTCCCCTATGCAAGTGATTGATTTGCTTAAAGCGAGCGCTGTAGAACATGCTGACATCAGGGTTCCCGGGCGCACAGCTTTTTATCCGAACAACTTTTATGGATATGGCATTGTCAATGCGTGGAAAGCGCTTCAGCTGATCAATGGGCCAGTTGCCGCAGAAAAATTTTCTGCATGGGAAAGTGACTCTAATATATATATTGCTGTTCGCGTTTTCTCAAAAAACGGAATAAATTTCAATCGTTCTTCAGCATATTACTCGACAGATGGCTCAAATTACTTGAGGACTGAAGTTTTTACTACTGATACAGTAAATCAAGTTGCATTTAAAATTTTCAACTCGGGTCAACTTAATACATTAAGTTTTTATTTCAACATTGTTGATTCCCTGGGTAACTCCCTATTACTCCCATATCAGGCGTCTAAGTCCGTCTTCACATTGAAAATTGCATCACCGCCGGCTGAGAACAAAGTTTTTGTCAGTTATAACTACCCAAACCCATTTACGAGCTCTACTTCCTTCGTCGTTAACATGCTTTCAGCTGGATACCTGAGAATTTTGGTCTATAATTCAATTGGAAGTAAGGTAAAAACTATATACGATGGCTATCGCTCTTCTGGATCTTTCAACTTCACATGGAATGGTGATACCGACTCAAAGCTAAGATCTGCAAGTGGAGTCTATTTTATAGTAGTCGAAGCTAATGGAGATATCGGGGTTATAAAAAGCCTTTTACTCAGATGAATTACTCTATCGATTCAAGTTTACCCTTGATTGTTTTAATTGCTTCCGCAGCAGCCTGTGGATTCGCTGCATTTTTATCTTATCACAAATTAGAAGGTCTCACGAGTATTAAGCGTCAGGCTCTTATGACCCTGAGGTTTTTGTCATTATTATTGACTCTCTTAATATCTCTAAATGCCGTGTTGTATTTAACACATCATTATCAAGTTAAAAAATCTGTGGTGGTAATGGTAGACGATTCCCGTAGTATGACGTTGAAGGATCGTGGGAAGACACGCAGTGAAGTTGTTAAGGAGATTTTGAATAGTGATCGGTTCAAGGACCTTAGAGAGAAATTTGACCTACACATGATGGCATTTGGAAATCATGTTAGAACAGTTGTTTCGTCTGACTCGCTGCAGTTTAATCAATATGCGACTGACATCGATGCCCCGGTCCTCGAAGCTATCAAGTACAGTGTCTCTCATCCGCTTGCTTTTGTGCTCTTGATCAGTGATGGCAACTATAACTCTGGTCCAGACCCTCGTCGAGATGCCAGAGGAATGTTTTTCCCCATATACACGATTGGTGTTGGGGACACAGTGCCCCCATCGGATTTAGTTGTCAAACAGATTATTGTGCCAGGCAATCTTTACAGTCAAAAGAAGACCGTCGTTAGAGGGGTGGTGGGTGCAAATGGATTGGCTGGAAGAAAGGTTACCGCTTATTTGTATGAAGACAAGAAAATGGTTGACTCTAAAGTCATAGTTCTTCCTGCCGAAGGCGATCTGGCTGTCTCGTTTGATTACCTTCCTGGGACTGAAGGGCAGCATGTTTTGACTGTCAGTGTACCGCCCTTGGTTGGTGAGTATGATAATAGAAACAACTCATCATCGGTATCTGTTAATGTCAAAAAAGGTAAGTATTCTGTTTTATTGATTGGCGGCGAGCCTCAATCAGATTTTGCATTTATCAGGCGTGATTTGGAATCATCTGAAGATTTCGTCGTGTCTGCTTTAGTACAGCGCAATGCACAAGATTTCTACGAGAAGGACGCCCTAAAGGTTCTTTCCTTGAAGTATGACGCAGTAGTCCTTTGTGATTTTCCGAATTCGAATAGCGGGGACACGTTTGCAAGCGTTCAAAAATTGTTAAAGGAGCAAAATCCTGCTGTAATGTATTTTTCAGGTAGAAACTTTGATGCAGCTCTGGTAAATAACATATATAAACTTCCAGTCAAAGTCACGGGCTTTAACAGAGGGGAGTCTCAAATAAATGTCGCACTTGCTCCTCAGGAAGCGATTCCGGTTCTAGATCAAGGAATTTTTGACGAACTTGCTGAAAATGTACAGTTTTTTCCACCTATTTATTATCAACTAATTAATTGTCAGCCCAAAAGTGACGCAGCCGTGCTCGCTTACCCTGTCCTTAATGGTGTAAGGCTCAAAAACCCACTTTTTGTGACCAATATCAATGAAAGGAGTGCTGCATTTCTTGGTTATGGAATTTGGAGATTGCAGCTAATGAGCAGCGTTAGCGGTTTAAGGCCTGACTTTTTAGGTGACTTTTTGATCGAAACCTTGAGAGCTTTGATCAACGGGAATCAAACCAAACAACTCAGAGTTAAATCGGACAAAATGATTTACGATCCAACGGAGCCAATAAATTTTTCAGCATTGTTAATCAACCAGGCAGGAAACAACATCAATGATGCTGTGGTCAATGTGGTGATAAGGCAAAATCAACTGGATAAAGCGCAAGTTATTCTCTCCCCTTCAGGGAACGGAGGCTACGATGGCAGTATTAACCCTCTCCCTGAAGGAAAGTATTCATACGTTGCTACGGCATTAGCGAATGGTACCATAGTAGGTGCTGACAGTGGAAGGTTCAATGTAGAGCCAGAAAATATTGAATTCATGCAAACAAGGATGAATGTTGATTTATTGAAAGGGCTGTCCAACGAGACTGGCGGTAAATTTATGAGTCCAGAGGAATTTCTGACGAGAGGAGTTGATTTGAAAGAAGAATGGCTTCTCCCGGCGGCAAAAAGCTCTTCAAAAACCCTTGAGTTAATTTCAAATTTGCCTATTCTCATCTTCTTGGGTTTAACATTGGTCGCAGAATGGGTGCTGAGGAAGATATTTGGCCTACCTTAAAAGGTGCCACCAAATTTGCCTATTAACTGTTTCTTAACACTGGCTTAACCATTACTTTACCAGATTTGTTTAGTTTACTGCGGTAATGGAGTACAATGTAGAAACCCCCATTGTGAGGAAAAGCATTAACATTATGGGAGATGGCCGTGCTGTAACGATGGATAAAGCCTTTAAAGCTTTCGTGGGCTTTTTTGCTGTTGCAACGGTTTTCATTGTCGTTCTCCTCGGGATACGCCTCTATCTATCGTCCAGAATTGCGCTTTTTGACATGGGTTTTTGGAATTTCATCAAGTCGTCCACGTGGGATCCAGTGTCGGGCGTTTTTGGTGCTCTACCATTTATCTATGGCACTGCAATAACCTCAGTTCTTTCTCTTTTGATTGCAACTCCGCTGGGAGTGGGTACCGCAATATTCCTTGCTGATCTCTCTCCGAGATGGCTGAGCCAGATTCTTCAGCCGCTGATGGAACTTCTCGCTGGCGTGCCAAGCGTTATTTATGGGTTATGGGGCATATTTGTTCTTTCACCATTGATGGCAAACTATGTTGAGCCATTTCTCATGGCAAGATTTGGTTTCCTTCCATTGTTCAGGGGATACCCGCTTGGGATTGGTCTAATTACAGCATCAATTATCCTGTCTATTATGATAGTCCCCTTTATAATATCGGTCTCCACTGAGGTACTTAGAACTGTACCAACAAGCTTGAAAGAAGGTATGTACGCCCTTGGCGCAACGAGGTGGGAGGTAATGAAGAAAATTTCTCTTCCTTTTGCCAGAAGCGGGATCTTTGGATCGATAATCTTGGCTCTGGCAAGAGCTCTTGGTGAAACTATGGCAGTGACCATGGTCATTGGAAATACCCCGCAGATTTCGTTGTCTTTACTCGACCCAGGCTACACAATGGCTGCGGTAATTGCAAATGAATTTACCGAAGCAACTTACGATAAATACCTTTCAGCATTAATAGCAGTTGGGTTCATTTTGTTCCTAATAACTCTTCTTGTAAATGCAGTGGCAAGATGGTTGATTTGGAGAACTGGAAAAAGTCAGTGACTATGATTGTATGGTTTAAAGGTGAAGGCTTTTCATACTGGCGCAGGAAAATTACAAGCGGCTTCTTCACAGCTGTTTTTTCGTTGAGCGTAGTAGTTGTCTTACTTCCTCTTGCGTTTATATTGGGCTATCTGGTTTACAAAGGTGCCTCATCGGTAAATTTGAACTTTTTTCTTCATCGACCCGCGCCTGTTGGCGAACCTGGCGGAGGGATGGGGAATGCAATAGTAGGTTCTTTTTATGTCGTTGGAATTGCCTCAATCATAGGAATACCTATAGGCTTGCTGGGCGGAATATTCCTGGGGGAGTTTCCTCACAGTAAGTTATCTACATTGACAAGGTTTGTTGCTGATGTTCTCAACGGAACTCCTTCAATTGTTATGGGTGTATTTGCGTACACAATTATAGTGCTCCCTATGAAGAGTTTCTCCGCCTTGGCAGGTGGATTTGCCCTGGGCATTATGATGATCCCGATCATTTTACGCACGACCGATGAAATATTGCAAACTGTTCCAATTTCTTTGAGAGAAGCTTCGCTAGCTCTTGGGGTTCCCTATTGGAGGACTGTTCTGTCCGTGGTATTGAGGAGCGCGAAGAGTGGAATAGTGACAGGGATCTTATTGTCAGTAGCGCGGATTCTGGGGGAGACTGCCCCGCTGTTGTTCACAAGTTTTAACAATGCTTTTTTCAGTTATAAACTTTTTGAGCCAATATCTACTCTACCGGTACAGATTTTTAATTACGCAATCTCTCCCTATGAGGACTGGCACCGTCAGGCATGGGCAGGGGCACTAGTCCTCGTGGGAGTCATACTGTGTGTCAACCTGATTGTCAGGGTCTTTTTCAGACAAAAATTCGAACAGAGCTCATGAACCAGGGAATTTATGTCGAGAATTTGGATGCGTATTTCGGCAAACTGCAAGTTTTGCACTCGATAACCGTCCATATACCTCACGGAGAAGTTACGGCGTTGATAGGCCCTTCGGGATGTGGTAAAACAACCTTTCTAAGGACCCTGAATCGTATGCATGAACTTGCAAAGGACGCAAGGGTGTCTGGAAAAGTTGTCGTTGATGGTATGGATATTTATGAATCAGGGGTTGATCCTGTGTTGGTGCGGCGAAAAATAGGGATGGTTTTTCAAAAGCCGAATCCTTTTCCAACAATGTCTATTTACGACAATGTAGTTGCAGGTTTGAAGCTGACAGGTCGACATTCAAAAAAATATCTTGATGAGGTTGTCGAATCCACGCTTAAACAGGCAGCATTATGGGATGAAGTCAAAGACGACTTGCACAAATCCGGTGCAAGCCTTTCAGGGGGACAACAACAGCGATTGTGTATTGCAAGAACACTGGCTGTTAATCCTGAGGTAATACTAATGGATGAACCAGCAAGTGCGCTTGATCCGATTTCTACAGCTAAGATAGAAGAGTTGATTTTTGAGCTAAAAGAAAAATATACAATTGTAATCGTAACGCACAATATGCAACAGGCTGCACGCGTGAGTGACAAGACGGCATTTTTTTATCTTGGCGAACTTGTTGAGTATAGTGACACGCGTGATATGTTTACGCGCCCAAAAAAGAAACAGACGGAAGATTATATAACCGGTCGATTTGGTTAGACCAATCCACCTTGACGGTCAAGGGAGGATTCCTATTTCAATCGCACTCCAGGGATTGCCAGAATACAGATTTCATCTACTGTGACGATTCTCTTCAGTATCGCTGATAGATTTCTCTTGTTTGCACATCACACGAGTATGTTCAAAGGTATGGACATTCTTCTGCCGATTTACTAAAATCTTTTGAAAGAGCGAAACCGCCAGTTCATGTTTTTCAAAAAAATAAGGAAGAGATACTATGAGCAAGAGGTATTACTGGTTTTTTGCAATTTTAATTGGCCTTGTGCCAGTAGCTTATTCTCAAAGTGGGAATCCCTTTTCACCTACCATTTTTGCTGCCCCAACAGAAGTCCGCTCCGCCGACGGCAGACCAGGTCCGCTTTACTGGCAGCAAAGAGCAGACTACAAAATTCAGGTGTCATTGGACACAGTTTGGCATCGGATCAGCGGCAACGAGGTGATTTATTACACAAATAATTCTCCATTCCCTCTTGATTACATCTGGTTACAGCTTGATCAAAACGTTCTAAAGCCGGGTAGCCTCGGAAGCATGGAGTACAACTCTCCTTTTGGTAGGTGGAGTGGGGGATTCAAGCAAGGAGGTGATTCACTCGGGGATGTTATTGTTGTTCAGGAAGGGAAGGCCTATAGACCAAAGAGTTTTGTCAATGATACGAGAATGAGGATAGAACTGGAGCGTCCCTTGAAACCCAATGGTGGAAAAGTCGAGGTAAGAATTAACTGGAAATTCAACATTCCCCTGTTTGGTGTAAGCCGTATGGGGGCGCTCAAAACTGAAAAGGGATGGATTTACGAGATTGCTCAATGGTATCCAAGATTGGCGGTTTACGATGATGTACACGGATGGAATACGTTGCCATATCTGGGGCAGGGGGAATTTTACCTCGAGTATGGCGACTTTGATGTATCTATAACAGTGCCAAGAAATTTAATCGTCGTAGCAACTGGGGTTCTGAAGAATCCAGCTGCGGTGTTAACGAGAGCGGAAATTAATAGGCTAGCTCAGGCATTAAAAACTGATAGCACCATCCACATCATCTCAGAGTCTGAAGTTGGGGATATCCATACTCGTCCGACAGGGACTGGGAATCTTACCTGGAAATTTCACGCTTCGAATGTCAGAGATTTTTCCTGGGCAGCATCACGTGCATTCATATGGGATGCTTCTCACTGGGACAACATTCTATTGATGGCGGTTTATCCAAAGGAAGGTGTCGCGGTTGACAGTCTCAAGGAAAAATCCCCTGGTTGGGAAAAAGTTGTCCAGTTCATGCGTCATACCTTCAAATTTTACTCTGAGCATTACTATCATTATCCTTATCCAGTTGCAACAAATGTGGGCGGCATCGTTGGTGGAATGGAGTATCCGATGATTGTCTTCTGCTCCGTTAAGTCGAGAGGTCAGGCGCTTTATTTTGTAACGGATCACGAATTTGGCCATAGCTGGTTTCCGATGACCGTTGGTAGTGACGAGAGGCGCTATCCATGGATGGACGAGGGAATCAACACTTTCATTAACTTTTATTCAAATGATGATTACTATGGAAAAAGTTCTGTAGAAAACAGGTTGATGACTGCAGACACAATTGCACATTGGATGAAGAGTGATTGGAACAATCAACCAATTATGACCTATGCTGATCAAATCGTCCCGATGCGACTGGGGTTCCTGGCATATCGGAAACCTGCATTTGGGCTCAGACTCCTTAAGGAAATTATACTCGCTCCTGGTGAATTTGACAACGCTTTTCGCACATATATCAGGAACTGGGCTTTTAAACATCCACAGCCATCTGATTTTTTCAGAACCATTGAAAATTACACAGGCGAAGATCTCAGCTGGTTTTGGAATGGATGGTTTTATTCAACACATGTTCTTGATCAGAGTGTGGATTCAGTAAAAACAGACACTACGCACACTTTGATATACCTATCCAATCGTCGGGGTCTGGTTATGCCAGCAATTGTTAAAGTAACATATGAAAGTGGGAAAGAACAGGAATTTAAGCTTCCTGTCGAGATCTGGTTCCTTGGGGACAAATACACTATGAGACTCAATGAACATGAGATCGTCAAGGAAGTTGTCCTCGATCCAAATCACGAGCTTCCTGATGTCGACAGAAGTAATAACGAATGGATTTTGAAAAAATAATCTGTTAGTTCTGCAGCATTTACTAATTCTTCAAATTCATTCGTTGATTGTTTAGCTGAGTCACTATATATTTTTATTAATAAAACATCCAGAGGTTGTCCATTGTGAATGTCGAATTGATTTCATTTCTGGTAGTGGCAGGAGTTGCTGTTGCCTCTGCTGTCCTTATGATCACTCGCCAAAACCCTGTTTTTAGTGCACTTTACCTCATCCTTAATTTTTTTTCTATTGCTGTACTATACCTCTTCCTCAGGGCACAATTTATTGCGGTTATCCAGATAACAGTTTATGCTGGTGCAATTATGGTGCTCTTCCTTTTTGTCATTATGTTGCTAAATCTCGGTGAGGGTGCTCTCCCAAAATGGAAATTCACTAATCGTCGACTACTCGCTGTGATTTTAACTCTGACTCTTCTAGCTGAAGTTGTTCCGCTCTTCTGGCTCGCATTTGCTAATAGGTCTATATCTCCGCATTCTGAGCAAATTGGGACAGTTGAAGCTATTGGCAAGACTCTGTTCCACGAATATCTATTTCCGTTTGAGGTCACCTCTTTTGTGCTCCTGGCTGCAATGGTGGGAGCAATCCTTTTGGCAAAGAAAAGATTTGAATGAAAATGATTCCATTAAGTTATTACATCGTACTCAGTACACTCCTTTTTACTGTTGGAGTTGTTGGAGTTCTAACCCTCCGCAATGCTATTGTCATTTTTATGTCTATTGAGCTCATGCTCAACAGCGTAAACCTAACGTTGATTGCGTTTTCGGCCTATTCTGGAGATCCTGCTGGCCAGATACTTGTATTCTTCGTGATAGCTGTCGCGGCTGCGGAGTCGGCTGTTGGTTTAGCAATAATCATCGCCATTTTTCGCAACCGTTTGACTGTCAATGTGGACGAAGTAAACATTTTGAAATGGTAATTTCCTTTTTTGCAAACAATCTTTTCTCCCATAATTTAGAGGGATTTTAATGTATCACTACATCGCGTGGGTCGTCGTTTTCCCTATTTTTGGTGTCATCATCAACGGAATTTTGGGGAGTACACTTCAAAAGAAGTTTGGAGAGAAATTTGTTGGAGTAATAGGCAGCGCAACGATTGGCTTCTCTTTCCTACTTGCACTCGGTATTTTCTTGGATATGCTCGGTGAACCCGAAACATCTCGCAGTCACATAGTGGAAGTGTACAGGTGGATAGCTACTGGGGGATTAACTGTAAATGTATCATATCTGGTCGACCAGCTTTCTATCGTTATGCTTTTAATAGTAACAGGCGTTAGCTTCCTGATCCACATCTACTCTATTGGTTATATGCATGGTGACAGAGGAGTGTTTCGATTCTTTACTTATTTGAATTTATTTGTGTTCGCAATGCTTAATCTTGTGTTGGCAGACAACTATCTTTTAATGTTTTTAGGATGGGAGGGAGTTGGCTTATGCTCCTATTTACTAATCGGTTTTTGGTACGACCGTAAATTTGGGGGAGTAGGTATTACATGGACAGGCGACGCTGGAATGAAGGCATTCATAGTCAACCGAATTGGTGATTTTGCCTTCTTGATTGGTATGTTTCTCATATTTGTTAATTTCGGTAGTTTCAACTTTGAGGCAATATTTCCTGGGATATCGGCTCGCTTTGGCTCAGGCGACGCTACCCTGACGTGGATAACCCTTCTCTTGTTCATCGGTGCCACTGGTAAAAGTGCACAAATTCCACTTTATGTCTGGCTACCAGATGCCATGGCTGGCCCTACTCCTGTCTCAGCTTTGATTCATGCAGCTACTATGGTCACAGCAGGAGTATACATGATTGGAAGGAGTGCTGTCCTTTATGCACTGTCTCCTACTACAATGTTGATAGTTGCAATTGTTGGAGCGACAACTGCAATTTACGCAGCAAGCATGGGGTTGGTCCAAAATGACATTAAGAAAATTTTGGCTTATTCGACGATTAGTCAATTGGGTTATATGTTCCTCGCTATGGGGGTTGGTGCCTTCAGTGCAGGAATCTTTCATTTGATGACCCATGCGTTTTTTAAAGCTCTCCTGTTCCTTGGCGCTGGAGCAGTCATTCACGCATTGCATGAGAGTCAGGACATAAGGGAGATGGGCGGGCTAAAAAACTTTATGCCGGTCACTTATAAAACTTTTCTGATGGCCAGTCTTGCCATATCCGGCATTCCGCCACTGGCAGGCTTTTTTAGTAAGGATGAAATCTTATCTCATGTCTATGCCAGTTCACTCTGGCTTTGGCTAGTGGGGGTAGTAACTGCTTTTTTGACTGCATTTTATATTTTTCGATTGTTCATTCTTACTTTTGAAGGAAAGCCCCGATTTGATGTGCATCATCTGCACGTTCACGATGCTCCCAGATCAATGTTGCTACCCCTATGGGTTCTCGGCATCCTTTCAATTGTTGGTGGTTGGGTTGGCATACCGACATCACTTGGGGGCGGGGAATGGTTTGACAAATTCCTTGAACCTGTGTTTGATCCAGCAGTTGCGAGAATGCCCAGTATTTTTTTCGTCGAGCATTCGACGGAATATATTCTAATGGTTTTCTCAGTACTCCTTGCAGTAGGTGGGATTTATTTAGCTTACACAGCTTATCTCAGGAAACCTGAAATATCGGCCAAAATCAAGAGTGCAGTTGGGGATTTTTACGATGTATTAATCAACAAATATTATGTCGACGAAATTTATAGGGCAATTATCGTCAAGCCATTAGTATACGTAAGTGATAGGTATTTGTGGAGAGGCATTGATGAAACCGCAATCGATGGCTCTGTGAATGGTATTGGCAAATTTGTGAGGCTTGTTGGACGGATTGGCCGACGACTGCAAAGTGGTCTTGTTCAAAACTATATCCTTGCATTTGTGCTTGGGATAATAATTATAATGGGTTATCTAATACTTAAATAGTTAGAGAAAATTCATGATAAGTGCGCATATTTTGACACTGCTAATATTTACACCGCTTGTTGGAGGAGTGCTTTTGCTGTTTTTTAGGAATGAGAGTGTAGTCAAGAGCATTGCAATTCTGTTTTCTGCTGCTGATGTAGCTCTTGCCATCTATCTATACTTGAGTTTTGATCCAGCGGGTAATCAGTTCCAATTTGTTGAAGAAATGCCCTGGATAACTAATTTGAACATTTCTTATCATTTAGGAATTGATGGTATCTCTCTCCTTTTAGTTTCGCTAACCACACTTTTAACGTTGGTCTCACTTGTGGCATCTTGGAGCTCCATTCAAAAGCGTGTAAAAGCTTTTAACTTTTTTATCCTTTTCCTTGAAGTCGGTATGATTGGAGTCTTTTCTTCGCTTGACCTCTTCTTGTTCTACATTTTTTGGGAAGCAATGTTGATTCCAATGTATTTTATTATTGGAATCTGGGGACACGAAAGGCGAGTGTACGCAGCGATAAAGTTCTTTATCTATACAATGTTCGGCAGCTTGCTCATGCTTGTAGCAATAATCTGGCTTGGATATTATGCTGGTACCCTTCCACAAGGAAAGTTTACTACTAACCTGGTGGAACTTTATAAGATTGCACCTACCATTCCACTGAGCGTGCAGACATGGATGTTCCTGGCATTTACATTGAGCTTTGCGATTAAGGTGCCAGTATTTCCGCTGCATACCTGGCTCCCTGATGCTCATACGGAAGCTCCGATGGCAGGGAGTGTCTTGCTTGCAGGGGTTCTTTTGAAAATGGGAACATATGGCTTGCTGAGGTTTTCTCTCCCTCTATTTCCTCAATCAACTTTTATATTCCTGCCTCTAATGGCCATACTTGCAATTATCGGAATATTGTATGGAGCACTGGTTTCAATGGTCCAAAAAGATCTTAAAAAGCTCGTTGCTTACTCTTCAGTTGCTCACCTTGGTTTTGTCGTTCTCGGAATTTTTGCAATAACGATTGAGTCAATCCAGGGTTCGGTTATTCAAATGGTAAACCATGGGTTTACTACCGGGATGCTATTTTTACTTGTCGGGATGCTTTACGATCGTCGGCACACTCGAGAGATTAACGAGTTTGGAGGATTGGCAAAGGTAGTGCCACTTCTGGCAACATTTTTCATGATTGCGATGCTTGGCTCAATTGGACTACCAGGTCTCAACGGATTTGTAGGGGAGTTTCTCATTTTGCTCGGTTCTTTCAAAAGCGAATTTCTTGGAAACGAGGCTTATGCTATTGCAGCAACTTTGGGTGTAATACTTGCCGCAGTTTATATGCTCTGGATGTATCAGAGAGTATTCTTCAAGACAGTTGACAATCCGCGCAACCAGTCTCTAAAGGATCTGGACGTTCGTGAAGTCGCGGTTCTTGTTGTGATGGTTTTGTTTATTATTTGGATTGGGATATATCCTATGACCTTTCTTTCAAAAAGCGAACCTGCTGTGAAAGCATTGGTCGACACTATGGCAAGGGCAAAAATCGGAGTACTGACTTCTGTCAGATGATAGAAAAACATTGGTCTTTGGCAGGCCGCAAGGCCTTCGCAGTGAACTTTCATATTCTCCAAAAGGAATATTTTTATTTGAAGAGAGGGAAAAATGCAGTTCAATTATGGTGACGCAATCACAATATGCCCTATCATTTTTATGGCGACTTTGTCGCTATTCCTTCTGGTTATTGACGCATCTATAAAGAAATCAGCCAATGCCGCATACTGGTTGACATTAGCTGGATTGGCTATTGCAGCGTCTTTAACCCCCTATACTTATTTTGCTTCTGGGAATGCTTTTGGTGGCATGGTCTTCACGGGGAGATTCCCTGCGTTTTTTGACATTGTGTTCATTACCAGTGCGGCACTTACCGTGTTCCTTTCGAAATCTTATCTCGAAAAAGAGGGGGCTCATTTTGGTGAGTATTATGCTCTTGTCATTTTCGGCACAATCGGAATGATGCTGATGGCAAGTGCCCGCGATCTAATCATCCTTTTCTTGGGCCTCGAACTGTTGTCGATATCGTTGTATGTTCTAGCAGGGTATTTGCGAACCGATTCAAAATCAAACGAAGCTTCTTTGAAATATTTTCTACTGGGTGCATTTGCCACAGGATTTTTATTATATGGTATAGCACTTATATACGGCACTGCAGGTAGCACAAATCTCGCAGTTGTACTGTCGAGGATTGCAACTTTGCAATCTAATGTTGTGTTCTGGATCGGAGCTACTTTTGTCTTTATTGGCCTCGGGTTCAAGGTCTCGGCAGTACCATTTCATATGTGGGTTCCTGATGTATATGAAGGGTCGCCAACGATAGTTTCGGGATTCATGTCGACTGGGGGCAAAGCCGCTGCCTTTTCTGGATTGGTACTGGTGTTCAGTTATTCAGTGCATCCAACCTGGCAACTTCAGCTTATAATTGCCTATGTAGCGGCCTTTACTATGTTGACTGGAAACATAATTGCTATCGTACAACAAAACATAAAGAGAATGCTTGCATATTCCAGTATAGCACATGCAGGATACGCACTTGTCGGAATAGCAGCTGCAAATGACCTTGGTAGAACAGGTGTTATGTATTATATGCTTGCATACACATTTATGCAAATTGGCGCCTTTGGAGTTGTTTCGCTTTTGGAGAGCAAGGAGGGTAGATTTCTTAGCTTAACTGATTACGAGGGACTTGCTTACGACCGGCCATTTATTGCTGCCCTAATGGCCATATTTATGTTTTCCTTGGCCGGGCTGCCACCTTTTGCTGGTTTCTTTGGAAAGTATTACCTCTTTGCATCAGCTGTGCAGGCGAATATGACCTGGCTCGCAATAATTGGTGTTCTGGCGAGCATCATTTCGGTTTATTTTTATATTGGGGTCGTTGTAAACATGTACTTTAAGGAATTGCCTGAGGGAATTGCCAAAGCTGACATATCGAAGATCGGAGTGATTGCTCTCATTGTAGCGGCGGCATTGACTATCGAACTCGGCATTACCCCGGGCTTTGTTGTGGGATTTACGCAAAAGCTCTTTTAAGAAAAGTCTAGCTCATCTCCCTGCCCGAATTGAATCCAACAGCTTGTTACTAATTCGGTTTGCAAAAAGGTTGTTTCAATCCTTGTAAAACGTAACAGAGGGGAGAGCACCGGGGTTGAACTCTCGTTTAATGCTAAAAGCTTTATATTCTTCAACCTTTCTCAAGTTGTTTTTCCGCAGATGCAACCTTTAAAAGCATCCACCCGACAATCAATAGTCCAACAACAAATAGAACAAGAAACAATATCAAGGGGCTCCACTGTATGTTTACAGCGTCTTTAGTCAAATCTTTAAACTGAAATATCTCTGTGTTTTGTACCCATTGCCTGCTGATTGCATTTAACGTGAGAACTACGGTTTGAAACGCGGCTGCAAATAAAGTTGTGCGTTTAATAACAATCTCTCTCTGGAAGAAAAGGGCAACCCAAACGATAATTGGAGAAAGTGCTGTAATTATAAATACCGAGTACATTATGGGAGTCTTATGTAATTGTTCTATAACATATCTATTGATTGCTCCAAAAATGTACCAGCTTCCCATTAATGCAAACCAGACCAGCCCTATAGTAAATAGGGCAAACGAGAATTTCCCTGCCCAGGCTTCGTAGGTCCGGGTCGTTTCTTTTCGATGAAAAAACGAGGCATCTACTGATATGTAGACAGCTGTTGTCATAATCGCTAATCCAAACATCATCAGCCATCGTGGAAGTAGTGACGGATCTGATAAGTTCAGCCCAATTCCAAGTGCAGCTCCGCCAGCGTTTGTGCGGTTAAAAATTTTAATCCAGTTATTAATGTTAACCATCAAGCTGAAATTGTTTGCAAATAAGAATCCAATGAGTAAAAAAGCAATTGAACTTACCCATGCTCCACATTTAGCTAAAGCAGAATCTCTCCCTCGTCGGATGTTCATAGAATAAACATATACTCCATAATATGCAAACAGCAAAAGGATTATAACACTAAACCACCACCAACCAATGAGAATTCCAGCAGGATAGTAAAACTGATAGTATCCAACCTGGGTAAATAGGAGAGGTACAATTCCCAAGTTAATGCCAATTGCTACAATTACTGGCATGCTGCGCGACAAGCGGTGAGCAAGCTCTCTAGAATTTCCTTTGCCAAAAGTTCCCAGTACAGCTACAAGCAGCATCCCGGCATACCAGATGTTCATTGGGATCATATGCAAAGTAAAACCAACAACTTTAAAAATTGTGATAAACCAAAATGGGGCTGGATTTCCAAGGACTGACGATGGTCCGATCAGGTCTTGAGGATTCATCTTTAGTTCCTTCTTTTTTCAAAAGATAGGTCAAGGCTGTCAGGTAATCTGGCCGAACTGTATCTCATCCCCGCCGGATGTGGAAGAGACAACGATTTCAAATATTTGGCAAGCAACATTGCCTCTTCCGTCGTGCCTGACCACGGGGGCATGAAGAAATGAGCTGCATCGAGATGAATAATAACCGTTTTTATCATCTCTTCTGTCCATCCGCGCGTCAAATCAGAAACAGCAGAGAAACCCACTTGAGAATGGCAGTCATTGCAATGATACTGAAAAATAACTTCTCCAACTTTTGCTTGATCTTTATCAGGAAGTTGAAGGAGTTTCCCATTGTCAATATCGCCATTTTTGTCAAATACCTGAGGATAGTGTGCCTTCATGAAAGCCCTTGTCCAGGATCCGCCATTGAGAAATCCAGTTGAATGCAAGCGGGGTACTTCACTCACAAGAATGTTGTTTCCGAGGACGTAGTTGTAAATAATGTATGGCTTTCTCGTTGACTCCCGGATGAACTCGCCTGTGCCTGTGGCAGCTATGCCTAGCAAAAAGAACATTATTGCAAAACCAGGACTTACCCAGTCTGGATTTCGGTATGGACCTAAATATAGCATAAAGAATACTACAACTGAGGAGGTAAAAATTATTAGAGTTAATATATTTAGTGCGCTTGCTCCACTGAGTGCAGCTTTTCCACTTTGAGGAAGAGCCAGGTACCACCACAGACCTCCGAGTGTCACAAGTACAGCTCCAACCATCCCCCACTTTGCAACACGAGTTCCAATTAGTTTCTTCAGTGCAATGTCTTTAGATAATCTAAAAGATGAATGGAGGAAGACATAAAGAGCTGCCAGCATAAGTGAAGCACCGGTTCGGGCTATAATCTGCGGAAATGTTTGTGGGTTAAAAAAAGCTATCCACATTCCCTTCTGGGGGGTCCAATTTCCAATGTCAAGCTGGAATGCGGTTATTCCGGTTATCAGCACCAAGCTCATCCAGGCAGATATTGCATAAATCCACCCAATTTTAATGTGAGTTTTCGAATCAAGCCTGCCCCAGTAGTAATAAAAGATGAATGCCGAGATAATCTCAAGTACAAAAAAAACATATTCCATCGCCCATCCAAATACAAAGATATGTATCAGAGATTCAGTGGCCAGAGGCGACGTCAATCCAATTGTCCACCATATACCAACTCCGGTTATCGCCCCAAATACCACGGTTATCAAAATGAAGAACAATGCCTGAGATCTTAAATATTCAAGGAGCAATTTATTATTGATCTTATAAGCATAAGTGGTTTCAGTTGCGAGGAAAATACCCCCGCCGACTGCATACATTGAAACGAACACATGCAACGTTGCAATTAAGGCAATTAACATAGGTGCAGTAAGGCCTGGAACATACCACCATGGGTAATGCATGTTTAGTCTCCATATGATTCATTGAAAATACCCAACGTAAAAGACTCACATTCTCAAGATTCTAAACCGTTCTTCTTCAGACATGATGAACTCGATGAGGTCGTAGTCGAGATTGTAAATTGCGGAGGGTGAGGGACTCGAACCCCCAAGCCCCGAAGGGCGCCGGTTTTCAAGACCGGTGCATTAGCCGATTCTGCCAACCCTCCAGCAAAATTTTCTACATTTTTGACGCCTTTAAGTTTGAAAGGAATGACAAAGGCGATAACAAATTCCTACTCTCATTTTCAAAAGAACAATTCCTTAGGAATAAATTACGAAACGACAAAATATCATGCAATCAAGTGGCGTTCAAATCTTTTTCTCTCTGGATGCAAAATCTTTGAATTTATATGTGTATTCATTTTCCCTTTCATTGATTTATGTCCCTTGTCGCTCGCCGATATATGATATAATACATCCCAATTTTAATTGGGAGCGTGAAATTATTCTCTTCCAAATTCAGCAAGAGTGGCCAGGCACTTTGCGGAAGCTGGTAGATATCAATGAGCCCAATGAACCCGCCATTATTCTTGGATGGATCCAATGAATATTTCGCAGCAAGTGAGTCGAATCTTGCTCCACTTTTAAGCGCATAAATGACCGAATCGGCGATCTCTTTTGTTCCACAAACAATTTCCCATAGTGGGAGATACCTTGGGGTTTGTGACATCACTCTGGCTGTCTGAGAGATCCAAATCTTGATTGGACTCCCGTTTGCTGTAGCCGGGGTGTATCGCCAGTGATAAATCCTTTCAATTGCCAGCGAATCCCACTCTGCGTTGCCCGTCGGATTCTCCAATCGTACATTAATCACGTTACCGTGTTCGTCGATAAAGAGTCTCAGCTTTAGCTGAAGTTCCCCTGATACATTTGAAGGCAATGGTGGGAGAATCGTTTTCTCAATCAACTCTGGCGGGTTAACCCGAGTCTCGGCGTGCCTTGTTGCAGCACATCCTGCAAATAGGAGGAGAATGATTGAAGTTGTCAAGGTGAGCTTGAGTGTTTCCCTTGCACGTTCAAGCAACGATAAACGTATCATCAATAGTTTAAATCATATACTTTCTCATTTCAAGTCATTCTTATCAAAACAAAATAAAATGTATTTATTCCGTCACTTTCTTGAGTGCTTTTAAGTAGCGCAAAATAATATCCTGATATTCGGGTGAGAAATTTCTCTTGATCAAGTTGAGTAATTCCTCGTTATAAACATCATTTTGGTTGGAAAAATTCAATTCTTTGGGACCTATCCTCACAACATCTTCTCCAGGAGTGGATTCCCGATGGTTGTCATAGTCCTGTTTGCGTATTGATCGTGATGCCTGCAAAAGTCGCGATAGAATTCTTTCCTGTCGCTGGATAGTCTCAGGTTTGATATTCTTGCTTTGCATATCCCTGACAACGTCTTTCATTTCCTGTACAATTTTGTCCAGGTCTCCAAGAATTTGTCCCTTAGACTCGATTTCTGCGTCTTTTGCTTCGCTGGCGAGTTGAGAAAGGGATTTTCTCACAGCCTCCTGTTCAGCGGCCAGACGTGCCAACTGTGCCTGCTGTTCCATTGAAAGTTCACCGCCATTTGCAAGCTGTTGTGTAAGTGCGTTTATCCCTTCCTGTCGGCCTGCCATTTGCTGGAGTTGTTGAAGAAGAGAAGGAAATCCTCCCGTACCCTGTCCGCCTTGCATCATTGCCTGGAGAGTACTCTGAATTCCAGCAACTGCTTTGTTTAATGATGCCATCGCTTCACTTTGATTTTGAACGGAGGATTCAGCAGATCGACTCGAGAGATTGTTGAGCGCCTGCTGCATTTGTGAGTAAGCCGATCCGATATTCCTACCCATTTGTGGAGTAACAGCGAAACTCCTTTGTGAAAGCTGCATAAGCTGTTGTGCAGTCAAGTTTAACTGCTGCATCAGTTCATTTTGTTTTTCTGCCAGTGACCTTTGCTCGGCGGAATTTGGCAGCACATTTGCACTTGAGTTTCTAAGTTCTTCCTGTCTCTTTGAAATCTCTATAAGGTTGTCTTGTGCTTTCCTTAATCCATTAATGACTTCAAGACGTTGATTTTGAAGCATTTGCTTTTGCGCCTCAGCCATTTTTTCCTTTATCGACTGAAATAAACTGGAAATTTGCTGTTGAATCACTAGCGATTGCGTAAAATTACCACTTGCAAGCTTTTCCTCAACATCGTCAAATTTCTTTTCAATATCTCCATTCCTAATTTCTTCCTGAGCTTTCTCTATTTTGTCAGCTGGCATTTCACCTTTGAACTCATTCATCTTTTGTTTCAAGCTTGACAGTTCTTCCTCGGATTCCTTTAGTCTGTTTTGCAGATCCTTTTCCTGTTGTGTCAGCGAGTTTCGGTTCGCCGCAATAATACTATCTGATTTTTGGGTTTGCTTTTTGATTTCTTCCTGTCGAGACGCCATCTGATTGAATTTTTCCTGAAGTTCGCTCAGCTTTTGTTCAATTTGGATGCGTTTCAGCAAACTGAGGGTCCGCTCAATCGATCTTCGAAAAGTTTCCTCGTTCAATTGAAAGTTTTGAAGCGCCTGTCTTACGATGTTTGGATTAAGTGATTGTAAAGCTTCCTGTAGCTTTCTAAGCGCTTCCTGAAATTCTGGGGAGTTAATTTCCTGGAGTGTTTTTTGCAGTTCAAGGTATTTCTCAAGAGTCTGTGGAGATAGAATCTTGTTTTCTAACATCTTTTGAGTCAATGACTCCACCTTATTCTTTAGATCACTTACCTGTTTTTGTATGTCGTTGAATTTCTTCAGTGTGCTTTCGAATTTTTTTTGGTCCTCCCAGGTCATTTGTTGACTGTTGGCTTTCAGTTGTTGCGATAACCTGTCGAGGTCATTTTTCAAACTGTTTGTTTCCTTTACAGTCTCTTCAGCCGAATTTCTCATCTCATTCTGTGCAGTGTCTACTGAAGCAAAGACTTCATCGAGAGAAGGAAGCCTGAGTTGGAACTCATTGCTCGCTGAAGATTTCGGACCCGTTACTGCATCATTATCAAATACCACCGCCCGATATGTCACCACATCCTCAGGGACAAGGTTAAGATTAGTAAGGTCCCACAAATACGAAACCTCTCGACTTCCTGCGCTTTTGTCTCCTATCGGGATTTCAACAGAGTGCCAATCCTTGTCAGCAGCAATGTATTTTGAACTTGTAAGTTTATATTGGAGAAGCAACTTCGTGAATCCGAAGTCGTCACCTATACGTATTCTCATGGGGAGCGTCATATCCCGGCTCAGGTCGAGATCTTTTCCTGGCACAATTATGCTGCAAATCGGATATTCATCTTTGAGTGCTTGAATTGAGTAAACTATTGGATTTCGATTCACAATGGAGTCCTTATCCATAATCTCAACCCGGTATTGCATGCTCTTTGATACATAAAGACTACCTGATGCATTTGTTCCACTGACTTGCATCTTTTGCGTAGTGGAATCAGAAAAAACAATGAATGCAGAAATTAAATCTTTGTTTGAACCAATTGAAAAATTCGCCCTTGTACCCACTATAGCAGAGAAGTCTCCTATGTTGTCCGGAAGGGTCTGCATTGCTTGCTTGGTATACGATGGGTAAGAAAGGGTTATTTGCATGTGTTGCACGACAGGAAGGTCAATCACCTTTGCTACATAGACAGGGGACTTTATTCCATCTATCCCTGCAAAGTATTCGATGCTGTTTCTTATGTTTGGAAAGATCGATGTGAAAATGCCATCTGAATCTTGCTTCAAAAGCTGTTTCTCGAATTTTTGTTCACCAAAGTACCTCGCGAATAGCTCAGTTGCAGGTGGAATTTTCTCATGAGAAACAAATTTGATGTGCACAAGAATTTTCAATGTATCTCCACGTGGGATTTGCACATTTCCTGGTTTTACTTCTATCTCGTACTGTAAGGCTGTTTTATAATTGGTTGAGAAGTTTACAATTCTTCCTATTGCTGATGGAATCTCGTATGGGAATAATATCAAAGCAATTATTGCTGCAGCCGTAGTGGATAAGAAAGCCGCAATTGTTTTAGTCCTCAATTTGTACTTTAGTGAATTTTCTATTTGAAGTTTTGAGAACTCTGAAAATGTATTCTGTATGAAAGCTCGCTGAATCTCAACTGAATATAGCTGTGAATCGACAGAAAAAGCCAGTTCAATGGCATTCCTCAGCCTATCGCGGATCTCTGGGAATCTTTCACCTATCTCGAGTGTGATTTGCTTGAGATCGTCGAGATTTGGATTGGACAAATACTTACGAAGCTTGGGGAGAAGAAAAGTGTAAATGCTAAAAGAAAACGTAAATATAATGAGTAAAAAAAGGACAGAACGAAAGTTTGGAGAAAATTTGAAATAAGATTCCAACCCAGATGCAAATAAAATTGCCACAGTTGTAGAAGAGGTCACCATAAGAAGACCGTTGAGCAGCTGAACTCGAAGTTTGCGCCTGTATAATGATTTGATGCGTTTCAGATTGCCATCCATAACTTGACTCAATGTGTCAGAGCCCAGTATACGAGGTTGGTGCCAAATTCAAGAGCCTCCAGCCTTTTTGATTCAGGATCGTGATGCACTTCTGGAGGATCCCATCCATCCGATGGATTGCTTTCGTAGGTATAATAAACAACAAGTCTGCCATTCAATATGATTCCGAAGCCCTGCGGTGGTAACCCATTATGTTTATGTATCTTGGGAACTCCGTTAGGGAATCCGTACACGCAATGATACAAACCATATGAGAATGGAAGTTCCACGAGATCCTTGTCAGGAAAGACTTTCTTTATCTCTCTTCTGAAGGCCTTGTCCATTCCATAGTCATCATCAGCATAGAGGAAGCCACCATTTTCGAGATATTTTCTCAGCCTTTTCGCCTGCTGGTCTGTGAAATTTATATTTCCATGGCCAGTCATAAATATAAATGGATATGCGAAAATGTCATCGCTCATAATGTCCACGAAATAGTAATTTGGGTCCACGTCGATATTGGTGTGCTGGCGAATAAATTTAAGCAAGGTTGGCTCTTCAAGCGGGTCATTATACCAATCCCCTCCACCATCGTATTTCAATCTTGCAATCCTGAAAGCACTCGATCGCTGCGCGTAGGATTCGGAAATGAATATTGTTATAATGACAGATAAAATTATGATTATTCTTCTTTGTCTCATCAGAAAAATGTACTGACCACAAGCACCAGATTCAAGATAATCCAATTTAGCTCCCTTGGAGTTGTTGTTTTTGCTTTGTATTCTACAATGTGCAAATCTTTATATTGCCAAGTGGATACCTGACAGTATTTGTGATTGTTTCTTTCAGTGGAGAGATTGGTTTGTTGGCAGGAGTAGCACTTGCCAGGGGTGGGGGAGTGACAGTACCAGGTGTCATTGTGGTTGGCAGTATTGCTTCCTTTCTCGGGAACATGCTTTATTTTTACATCGGAAGAATTTTATGGACCAAATGGGGATTTCTTCAGCGTCGGTTAGGCAAAAAGGTGGCGGCGACAATGAATGCCGTTCAAAAATATGGTTCACCTTTAATGCTTTTTGCCCGCTTTTTTTATGGGATAAGAAATGTGATTCCAATCGCTCTTGGCATATACAACGTATCACTTCTTCCGTTTGTTGTCTACAACTTGATCGGGGCGGTTATCTGGTCATGGTTTTTTACTGAAGCTGGCTTTGGCATGTCCGTTTTTGTTGCCAGATCGATAACTAATCTGAATAGTGCCATTTTATGGAGCATTGTAACTTCTCTCTTTATAATTATGCTTTATTTCGTTATACGCCTGTTGACGAGGAAATTCTTAGGTGGTCGCTGGTGGAATAAAAGAGCGGCTCGTTAAAAAGAACCGCTCAATTGTTTTGATTAGAAATCTTTTCTTTATTGGGTTCCATCATGGCAGTCTGTACACAATCCCGTTTTCCACGCATCGCCGATGTCGGTTGGGTGTTTAAACTCCACCCCGGACAAATTCACATCTTCAGCAAGTTTTGGGCCTTGTGAAACAATAATGTGACAAGTCTCGCATTTGTTGGGGATTACCTGTCCATTTTCGCTCTTATGATTTCCATCATGGCAGCGGAAGCAACCGAGATAGTTCATGTGGCCAATGTCATTATTGTATGCACGCCAGTCAACCCTCATATAAGGAAAAAAATTGTTTTGGTAAATACCTTTTAAAGTTGTTATAGCTTTATTGATTTCTCCAGCTCTTTGAGAAGCAATTTGCGGATATCGCTCCCGGTAAAAGCTATTTACGCTAACTGCGATACTGTCGAGAGCAATTTGTGTATTTGTGTAACGAGGCAGAAGAGCATTGACAGCCACCTGCTTTACCCATGGGAGCGATGGGTCAATAGCACCGGATGCCATTGCGTCATTAACTGCATCACCTGGTGTCTTTATGATATGTGTGGGTCTGTTATGACAATCCATGCAATCCATTGTTTTCACTTTTGATTTCCTTACAGAATCAGGTGTGAATGGATTGTTGTCGGTCGTGAATACCTGGCTCTTGCCATCAGGTTTTACAACCCTCACCCACGTAATATTCTGCAATGTAGAGTCGGTTGATAAATACTCTACGGTATTTGTAACATGCCAGTGGACAGGAGCGCGCTTCTCTTCTGCGGCTGTGCTCTGTCCAATCTTCAAGAGCATGTCTATTGTCCACCTGCTATTGGAGGAATCTTCCATGAAATACTCCTTTGTAATCCTCCTCTCGCCAACAAACGATTGTGGCCAATGACATTGCTCACATGTTTCGCGGGCCGGGCGTAGGTTTTTGATGGGTGTTGGAATTGGGCGTGGATATTTGTTGAAAAGTACCGCATATACCTGGTACGCACCTGATAGTTTGGATCGCACATACCAGCTAGCGCCTGGCCCAACATGACACTGAACGCATGCAACGCGTGCATGGGGTGAATGTGTGTATGTTGTGTATTCCGGTTTCATCACTGCATGGCAAACCTTTCCACAAAATGTGACAGATTCTGTTATCTCAAACGCACGATACCCTCCGATAGCTGTCAAGAAAATCAGGAGCAGTGTACCTGTGCTGAAGAAAAAGAAGGCGGTGCGCTGCCTGTTATCATTGAGATCAATCTTAGGAAATGGTGGTTTTTCCTGTCCCGTTTTTTGTCGGTGCAGACGCCTTCGTTGAATAATGGCTCCGACAGGAATGATTAATAATCCCAGGATCAGGATGCTTGGCATCAGGATGTACGTAACAAGCCCAAAATAGGGCGGAAAAGATTTCCAGAACAAGTCAACAATCATTAACAGTACTATCACACCAAAGCTGACAAAGGCAATTGCAGCTCCGACCACGCTTGTCATATTATAAAAAACTTCAGGGAATCTTTTCTTGTCCATTATTACCTCTAAATTAGTTAAAGAAATTTAAATTGCTCACTCAGGGGAAACAGGGTGACAAGTTCGAACAGAACCTACTTTACCGAGGGATTACATTTTCATAGTTTACCAGTAATACTTGAACCAGCTTGCATCTTTGTAATATGATGCTGTTAGGTTTTCAGCCTCTATAAGCTCTTCTTTTGTCATCGGTTTAAAATGCGCAGCAATTGACACGTTCTCCTCAAGATGCTGGAGTGTGTCAATGCCTACAATAACAGTGCTAACTGGTTGCGTGAGGACATATCTCATAGCTTGGCTCATATTTGTTATGCCGTGGTCATTAAAGATCCGGCCGCGGGCTGGAATCTTCATTCCGATAATACCCATATTTCTTTCAACTGCTATTGGAAGAAGGTTTTCAATGAATGAGTTATGATGTTTGTCCGCAGCATTCAAAGCCATAAGAATGGTATCAAATTCATAACGGCGAATAGCTTCAGCGAGTACAAAGGGATTCATGTGACCGGTAATTCCAATGAATCTGACGATCCCCTCATTTCGAGCTTTTTCCATTGCTTTAAGTACACCGTCTTTTGAGAATATCTTATCAAGATCATCTTTTGTGCGCACATTATGAATTTGCCATGCGTCCAGATGGTCTGTTTGGAGGTTTTTCAGGCTCCGATCGAGGAGCCTCATGGAGCCGTCGTACGATCTATCATGTGTCTTTGTTGCGAGGTAAACCTCATTTCTCCTCGTCTTCATCACTCGACCGATATAAGTTTCACTTATTCCGTTGCCGTAAGCTGCTGCGGTATCTATGTAGTTCACTCCAAGATCGATTGCCCTGTTTATGATTTCTTCCGATTCTCTGTCAGTCCCAGGCTGCTCAAGAGTTGATTGACCTCCTAGACTGAATATCTTTACAAGATACCCAGTTTTACCAAGCTTACGAGTAGGCATCTGTTCCTTTGCGCCAGGTGTGAATAATTTTCCAATAGTGGCAGCTGTTGTACCAGACCGAAGAAATCCAATCCCGGCTAGAGCTGATGCAAACTTGGTCAGAAATGACCTTCGGTTTAAATGAAGGCTCATTTTCTCCTCCATACACTCTGGTTTTTGCTCCTTTGTTCGAATGACAATGCACTCGGTGCGGGGAAATTTTACCCAGCACGTGAAAAATCTAACAAACGGATAAAGCAATTACAATGTGTTAATTGATTCTTCTTTTTGCTGTTTGATATGATGGAATTAATTAAATTATACAAAAATGGCAATTAGAATATTCGTTACAGGAGGCACTTTCGATAAGGAATATAACGAGCTGACGGGGCAACTTTACTTCAAAGATACTCACATTCCTGAAATGTTGAAACTCGGTAGATGCAAAGTTGAAGTTGGCATCAGAACTTTAATGATGATTGACAGTCTTGAAATGACAGACGAAGATCGTGAAATTATCCTCGAGAATTGCTTAAAGTGTGAAGAAGACAAAATAATTATAACACATGGTACAGATACAATGGAATTGACTGCTCGCACACTGGGAAGGGTTATAAAGAACAAAACAGTGGTTCTAACTGGGGCAATGATACCATATAAATTTGGGAGTTCAGATGGACTGTTCAACCTTGGAGCGGCACTTGCTTTTGCTGAAACTTTGCCGCCAGGTGTCTACATTGCTATGAACGGTCGATACTTCAACTGGGACAATGTTCGTAAGAACAGGCAAACTGGTGAATTCGAAGAAATGAAATAGTGGTGCATGAGACCTGAGGAACAAAGAAGTGCAAACCTGGGTTTGTAGTTGACAAGATAACCGTCAGCAAAACAAAATTTCGGCCTTTAAATATTGCCTTAAAGTCTAAGAAGCGGTAAAGAGTTTATCATTGGTGGGGTATCTTTCAAGAAGTTTCTTGATTGCCAGAATTGCATTTCTGTTAGACAGCTTTGAAATTGAGCGCCGAAGCTCGTGCAAGCGTTCCATCCCAGCTGTAAAAAATAGTTCCTCCCGCCGTGTTCCCGATGCATTTAAATTGAATGCAGGGAAAATCCTCTCTTGTGCTAATTCTCTATCGAGCACTATTTCCATATTTCCGGTTCCTTTGAATTCCTGAAATATGAGTTCATCCATTCTGGAACCAGTTTCAACGAGAATTGTACCAATGATAGTCAGTGAACCAGCCCCTTCACACTTCCTTGCAGCACCAAAAATGCGCTTTGGTATTTCGAGCGCGCGTATGTCAACCCCTCCGGACATTGTTCGCCCAGTACCGCGCTGATGCGAATTAAAAGCACGACCTATTCGCGTAAGAGAATCGATCATGAGTACAACATTTCTACCACTTTCCACTTTTCGTTTTGCATATTCTGGAATTAACCTTGCTAGCCGAACATGATTTGAAATGTCACTATCATTAGAACTGGCAAAAATTTCTGCTTTTATGTTTCTGCGAATATCTGTGACCTCTTCAGGACGTTCATCTATTAATAGAACAATTAGATCCAAATCTGGGTGGTTGTTGTTTATTGCCTTTGCAATTTGTTGAAGAAGAATTGTCTTCCCGGCTTTTGGTGGTGACACTATTAGTGCGCGCTGGCCTTTTCCTATGGGTGCAAAAAGGTCAATTATTCTCAAGGCTAAGTCCCCACCTGAATGCTCCAGCTTTAGGGGTTCGTTGGGCGAGATAGCGTCGAGTTGGGATAGCTCTTTAATTTCCTTCCATCTTTGAAGAGGGATTCCATTAACCGACTCTATATGTGTCGCGCGTGAACCGTTCCCCGTTTTCACTACAGAACCGGTAATAAACACTCCTTCTCTCAACCTAAAACTGCTGATAATAGATCGGGGTACAAAGGGGTCACTATTTTTCCCTACGAGTGTTAGTGATAACGAGCGAACAAATGCATGATTTGGTGAAATAATTTCAAGAATTCCTTGAAAATGCTCTTTTTGTGAAGACGACATTGCTCTTTTTGACTTTTACCTGAAAAATACGAAGTTTCGAATTAGTTGTGTTAGCCTATTCTCCCCATCGTGTCCTACAATAATATAGCTCGTAAATGCAACTCTTACAAATCCTGGAGTGATTTGTTTTCATCTATTCTTGAACCTCTACGATTCCACAAGAAGTACAAAAAAGCACCTAAAACCATCCATCCCAGGCCCAGGCTGATTGCTTCCAATCCTGAGCTCAGAAATATGAAGGTGAATCCAACGAATGCGATGATTGAAGGAACGGGATAGAGCCACATCTTAAATGGTCGTCTAATGTCGGGTCTATCTTTTCTCAAGAGTGTAAGCCCCACGATCTGACCAAGAAACTGGATGAGGATTCGGCTCGAAAGGGAAGCGCCTATGATAAAATCAAGGTTGAACAAACTGGCAAAACAGGTCATTAGTCCAACTGTCAATAATGAAAAATGAGGAAAATGTTTTCGCGGATGGATTTCTCCAAGCCATTTAAAAAAGAATCCGTCACGTGCAGCCGCAAACGGGAGCCGAGAATAACTCATCATTAGAGAATAAGTGGAGCCGTATGCTGTAATAATTACGAGTATTGTCAATACAACGGCTACATCATTTCCCAGTAGTTTTCCGAACATGTCCGATACCACATGGTTTGATTTTCCTATTTGTTGCCATGGCATGGTACCGAGTATAGATATGTTCATCACGGCGTAAATGAGCGTTACCCCGATAACAGAGAATATTATTGCCCGTGGGAAAACGTACTCGGGCCTCTTAACTTCTTCTTCAACATAGCAAACGTTATAGTACCCCATAAGATCATACATTGCAATTAATGTTGCCGCACCAAGGCCCGAAACAAAACCCCATGAGAAACTGAACCAACCCTTTGGGAAATTGAAGGCGGTCTCTACATTAAAGTGGCTCAATCCTACAATGATCGTAATACTTACTGTAATTAGCATTACGATCCATAAAATCACTGTAATAGTACCCACGAATTTTATTTTCTTGTAATGAAGAATGATGGTGAAGACACCAACTGTAAAAGCAAGTAACCGTATATTAGTCCCATTTAAGATTGGCCAAATATAGGAAGCGTACTGGACCATTCCTACAAAGCCAGATGCAATTTCTAAGGGGCCGCTAAGTAAAAATGTCCAGACAAACAAAAACCCTGCTAACTTTCCGAAGTATTTTTTGTAGGCTTCTCGAAGGTAAACATAGGATCCACCCTCCCCTGGAAGAGAAGTGCTCAGTTCAGCCCAGACCTGTCCATCCGAAATCGCTATTAATGCACCTACAAACCAACCGAGCATCGCCTGCGGGCCGCCCATTGCACTTACAATGAGGGGAATTGTAATAAACGGGCCAATACCAACCATAGTTGCCATGTTACTTGCAGTGGCATGGATGAGGCCCAAGCTTCTTTCCAATTGTGTATGCTTGTTCTTCACTTTAGACCTCTTACTGAAGTCAAATGATCAAACCAATAACTTTTCGGCTTTCAATTCACCTGAACAGCTTTCTATCGACGTTCCAGCCTGAAATTTCCAGAGCGAGTTGTTTGAAAGTTTTCGTATTGGAATAAAAATAGCCGGTGATTGATCTTGA